>Ga0209636_10001913_pt1 | contig 21104 bp, 19 predicted proteins | sample DeeMarSWOR152_54_FD_187464 | JGI IMG/M metagenome (GOLD analysis project Ga0209636, IMG submission 187464) | Marine sediment microbial communities from White Oak River estuary, North Carolina - WOR-1-52-54 (SPAdes) (version 2) | ecosystem: Environmental > Aquatic > Marine > Intertidal zone >...
AAGATCAGACCCTATCTGGATGGCTTGGTGGGATTCAATTATCTTTGGACTGAAACGGGAGTGTATGACAGGAATGGTTGGGGTCAAAGGATCGCATGCGATGTCAATTTCAGCGATTGGACCTGGAGTATCGGAATCGGTGGGGGGTTGATGTTTCCTCTTTATGAGAAAAAGAGAGGGAAAAAATCAGGTCCTTTTGCCATTTTTTTAGATTTAGGTGCTCGCTATTTAAAAGGCGGAAGAGCAGAATATTTGAAGGAGGGATCTATTATTCAAGAAAACGGGCGCATGATTTACGATGTCAGCGAGTCATTGACTGACCTCATCGTCATTCGTGCTGGTCTATCTTTTGCTTTTTGATTTGTAAAAACGAATGATGATTCCAACCAGCCGTTGATGTGAAGAATCCCTATCCGTCAAGAGGTCAGCGGAAAAAACTCTTTGAGAGCCACCTCGATGGCCTCTTCAGCTGTTTCAACTTGGATCACTCCCTCGATGTCCCAGGTTCCGATTCCGATGACCTTTTTTTGGTAAATGTTCCCATAGGCGATTTCAGTCAGAGTTCCGAATTGTCCATCTATTGCGATCAGAACATCAGCGTTCATGGCTACCAGGGAGTTCCGACTATAACCGATTCCCGTTGCGATCGGGATGTCGATGTAATGATTAGCATCTTGGAGCGAAGCTCCAGGAAGGATCCCTATGGTCAGCCCTCCTCCCTTTTTTGCTCCGTGGGCTGCTGCTTCCATGACTCCGCTCAATCCTCCACAGACCAAGATAGCGCCTTTTTCTGCGATTAGTCTTCCCACATCATGGGCGGTCTTTCGGAATTTTGAATCTGGCGTTGCCCCTCCGATCACTCCGATACGCAATTTTTTTCTTATGTCCATCGAGATTCATCCTTTCCCCATTCGTTTAGACGAAAGAGACGATTGAATTTTCTCTTGTTCCTTCTGACCAAAGGATTATATAACATTTATTTCCTTCAAATAAAAACAAATAGTTGAGAGGTTAACTTTGACATCCTCAGTCATATAACGTTTTCTGAAATCATTACGAACACGACCTTTTTGACACATACAATCATTGAAAACCAATAAAGTTGGATTATTATATTGCCGGTTTGTATGACCAGCCTGATTGAGATCTTTTTCAGCTGAGTTGAATTGGTTCAAAGGACTTTACAAGAAATTTTGATCCCTTGAGATTACGATATGTGATCGAGGAGCTGGAAGATAAAAAAAATGAATTTACTCATTTTTTTCTATTGATCTTTAAAATTAAAGGGAATTTTCGTAGGTTCTTTACCCAAATTGATAAAAACAATTCCATCTGTCACTGTTTGGCCATTGATCTCTACATAACACGTGAGTTGAGAATTTTTCCCCGCATCGATATCTAGAGATTTCATTGCTCTTTTATTGGTTTTAATGAAAAATTCTACTCCATTATTTTTAATTGGAGTTAGTGTATCTTTTTTAGTGATACGATGCTTTTGTAGCTCAACAATTTTTCGATTGAAATAAATTTTTCCTGAGAATTTACAATTTCTATTAGATTTCCATAAAAAGTGCCAGATTCTTTTCCCTTTCCAAATTGCAAATAACTGAGGCTTTGTGATAGTACGACGGAGAAACTCATCAGAAAGTAGGGGCAAATTAAATACTTTCCTGTATTCTTCTATAGATTGACTCATCATTCTTTTTTTCCTATATGCTTCAGCTAAAGATAACCGATAAATATAGTCATGAGGATTTAATTTGACGGCTTTTCGCAAACAAGAAATAGCCTCATCAATTCTCCCTGAACGCAAAAACAAATTGCTTAAAGAAACATAATTCTTAGCAGCGAGAGCGTGATACGCATCAGATAGCTGAATGTATTTGTCAAATGCAGAAATGGCTTCATGATATTTCTCTTCAGATAAAAATTTATATCCAAGAATCCACAATTGTCTTGCAATATCGCTATACAGAGTATCCAGGGCAAGTTGTTCGTGATTCTTATGATATATATTGAGTTTGCTGAGCAGTTGTGAAAAAAAAGGCTCTTTTTCGTTAGGTCGTTCATCTTCTGCAGAAGGAAATTTAGTTTTATTCGCACGTTCCAATTCTTGGAGGGCTCCTTTAATATTCGCGTCTATTAAGTAGAATTTGGCTAACAACAGCCGATATTCCTTTTCTTTATCTGGACGGAGAGGGATAAGAAATTCAACCATTTCAATCAAATTTTTTATGAGTGGTTTATCAACGGACTTCCAGTGGATTATTGAATTTCCATCAATATTTTGTATTTTTGCTCCAGGCAAATTGAAATGAAAATTATTTAGCTCTTTGACTCTATGTGAAGAACGGTTTAAAACTAACCATAATCCATATTTTTTATGGGACATTTTTTCTAAAAAACGAATTCTGTTGACAGAACGAATCATTAACTTTTTTTCTCCGTTTTCAAGGAACAAAGGATTCAGGTGTAATACACTTGCTTTATCAGGAAAAGAATCAAAAAATATCATTTCATATCTTTCGGCTTTATCTTTTAATAAATGATGGACCTTTTCACTTAAATCTAAGGAACGCAATTTCCACACATAATCAGAGTATTCTTTTAAAGTGTTGATCTGGAGTAGAAAAAAACTCAACACAAAAATTATAAAAGTGACGGTTCTATAAAAATATTTTCTTTTCTCGATAAATCTTATTTGGGAAATTAAAGAAATGATTAGAGAGCTTAGAAAGCTCATTCCTTTAACCAATAAAATGAAAATAAGCGGTAAAATGAATATGAAATATCTATCAGCGCCCATGAAGAAGACAGCTCGAGGTTTGATCAAATAAAAACTTAATACAGGTAATAGAATAAAAAGGAGAAGTAAAATATCTTCCTTTTTCATACGGATCAAACACCCAACGATACCAAAAATAATAAACAGGAGAGCAAGAAAGTAGAGCAAAGATGGGTAGCGATAAATTTGATGAGTAAGAATTTGATGGATTAAGGGAAAGAATCCAATTGTGGGTGCATTTTGAATCCTCGCTACAGCATCTGCGATCCAATTCGGTGAGCTTGTTCCTTCAATCCAAACAGCATATCGGAGTAAAAAGATCAATATGAATATTACAAGCGTGCTTATTATAAAATTAATGAATTTCTTTTTATCAATAAACCGCGACTTTTTCTTATTAAATCCAATTAATTTTTCAACTGCAAGAATTCCTACAAAAGAAATATAGACTCCAACTGTTACTAGAGTAAAAAGATGAGCATAAATATTAATGGTGGTGAATAGGATATAGAGAATCCAATATTTCACCTTGTTTTCTTTGATAGCCTTGTAGAAAAAATAAAGAGAAATCAAAGAAAAAAAGGCAAAAGCAGTGTAGGCTCTGGCATATTGCGAATAATCTAAAAGATAATGTGAAAAGGAAACGAATAAAGCTGCTATGAGTCCTTCTCTCTTCCCTAAAAACAATTTTCCTACATAATACGTTCCTAAAATAATCAAGATTCCAAAGAGAGCAGCTGGGAGTCTTGATACGAATTCCAATTTTCCCAATGGCAGGAGCAAATGAACAAGAAGTTGATACAATACACTTCCATAATCATGAGTCAATACGAATGGCAATGACTTAGCAGCGATTTCTACAGTGTGCCACGACTCGTCCCTATGAAAAATTATGTTACTCAATTTGTAAAAACGGAGGAGAGCTCCAAAAATACATATGATTATTAGAGGCAGACTTCCCTTCAAATTCTCAACCAATTTTTTCTTATTTTTTTCTTTCATTGAATCAGTTTGGTATGAGAATTAAATATGTCAGTTTTCAGGTATCCGATATCATACGCTAATGGACAGCTTACTTTTGTTTTGTCTCCAGTGATGTCATAATTTCTTTTAAATTCTCTGTGATATACAGGACTTGATCATTGGTTAATTTTGGATAGAGAGGAAGGCTAATTGTACTCTTCCCCATTTTTTCTGCAACTGGAAACATTCCTTTTTCATAGCCGAAGTTTTCTCTATAATATTTCATCAAATGAATGGGTCGAAAATTGACCGCCACACCAATTCCTCGATCTTGGAGTGCCCATAGAATTTCATCCCTCATTTTAGGATCGACCCACATGGTGAACAAGTGTCGAGCACTTTTAGATTTAGGGAGAACTTTTGGATAATTGATCCCTTCAATATTGGATAAAGCATCTTCATACATCCTGGATATTTCTACTCTCCTTTCCCATCGATTCTCGATTAAATCAAGCTGGTTAAGTAATAAGGCTGCTTGAATATTATTCATATTATACTTCCAGCCGAGCAGATCCATGTCATAATGCTGATATTTCTGAGAATATCTTGCTGCTGCTCCTTTAGTCATACCGTGAAGTCTCAATCGCTTTAGAAGATCAGCAATTTTTGTATTGTTGGTTGCTATAGCGCCTCCTTCGCCTGAGGTTATATTTTTTGTGGCATAGAAACTGAAACAGGCAGCCTCACTGAGTTGGGCTGGTTTAATCCCATCCCTTTGTCCTTCGATACAATGAGCAGCATCTTCTATTATCACTAAACCATGCCTATCGGCAATATCTTTGATTTTTTTCATATCACACATCTGCCCATAAAGATGAACGGGCAATATCGCCTTTGTTTTTTCTGTAATGACGTGTTCAATCAATTCAGCGTTCATGTTACCTGTATCAGGTTCAACATCAGTAAACACTGGCTTTGCTCCGGTGTGCAAAATAGTGTTTGCTGTGGCAATAAAGGACATAGGAGAAGTAATGACTTCATCCCCTTGTCCTACGCCGTGAGCTAATAAGGACAAATGCAGAGCAGCGGTGCAACTGGTTGTTCCAATAGTGTATTTGCATCCCAGATATCGTGAAAACTTCTCTTCAAATTCAGAGACGGTATCTCCTGTAGTTAAAAATATTGAATCCAAGACTTCAGTAACTTTTGCAATCTCTTCTTTTCCAATATTATGTCTAAAAAATTCTATTTTCATATTCATCCTTTTTTGCAATTGCAATTAAAGAAGACCCAATAGGCAAATCGATAAAATGGATGAGTGTCCGTTCAATGCCTAAAATAGAGAGAAATAGAGTGTTGAAGAATGGTATTATCTGAATTTCCTTTTTTAAAAATTCATCATTGGTAAGATTTTTGTTCCTTTTCATGTTGATATGGCGAAATAGAATTAAAATAGGCAGAAGAAAAGAAAAAAAATATGTCACTCTCTCGATAACAAATCCTGAATCCTCGATTTTCTTCATTAATTCTTTTTTGGAATACCTTCGTTTATGCATTGCAACCTCATCATACCTCCCCCATAATTTCTTACAGGCAGGAACAGTGACCAAGATTTTTCCTCGAGGTTTTAGGGCCTTGTGTACCTGTGTGAGTAACTTGATGTCTTTGTCAATATGTTCAACCACATCGAACATCCCAACAATATCGAAATAGCTGCGAAAAGGGAGCCTTAAAGCGTCGATTTGGTATAAAGGGGCTTTGACTTTTTTTTGACAGTCAATTAATCCTTCGATAAATAAATCTCCTCCTTGGCAATCAATCTTGTTGTTTCTCAAATACCGAAGCACATTCCCATTTCCACAGCCTATTTCTAACATCCTATGTTTTTGCTTTGTTATTTTTTGACAGTACTTTTTAATAAAAAATAAGATCAACTTATTCCTCGCCCTAAACCAGAAATGTTTCTTTTCTGCTTCACTGAGAGAAGTAAAATATTCTTTTTTATATCCAGTTTCTTCAGGATTTTCTTCAACAAAAGATAGTATGCCCTGATTACAATAATAGATTTTATTACATGGGGAACAGAAGTAATCATCATTTTTTGATTCTAAATTTTTTCCACAGTGAGGGCAAATAATTGCTTCCCCAAATGTCATCTAATGCATCTCCACTTTTCCATCTCTGGTTAGAATGGGTACATGCCTCATCCATAACATCTTCTCCCACCATTTCCTGTTGTTTCGATACCATTCCGCTGTCCTTATCAATCCTTTTTCAAAGCTGGTCTCTGCTTTCCAGCCTAAGAGTTCTTGAGCTTTTTGAGTAGATGAAATATGTCTCTTAACCTGGCCTGGACGGTCACCTATATGACTTATTAATGACTTCGGTTTTTTCATTATGTCGAGCACTGCATGAGCAATGGTCAAGACATTGATATCTCGGCCAGTTCCTATATTAAACACCTCACCTCTCACTTTGTTCAAGTCACAATGCAGTGCGTGATCAATTGCTTGACAGACATCTTCAACAAATATCCAATCACGGGAATTCTTCCCATCTCCATGAACAGTCAAAGGTTCATTTAAAATAGCATTGGTAATGAATCGGGGAATGACCTTTTCTAAATGCTGGTAGGGTCCGTAATTATTAAACGGCCTAATGATTATGGCAGGAATATCATAGGTCTTCCAGTAAGAATATACCAACCGATCTGCCCCAGCTTTTGCTGAAGCATAAGGAGTGGTAGAATTTAAAGGGTGATCTTCAGTCATTGGTACAGATAATGCAGTGCCATATACCTCTGAAGTGGAAATATGGATAAATCTCTCAATTCTAGAGCTATTCTTAAGCACTGCATTGGCGACAGATTGGGTACCCAAAACATCAGTTTCATAGAAGAGCCGATTATCGAAGATTGATCGGGCGACATGGCTTTCTGCTGCAAAGTGGATCACGACATCTCCCTCAGAGACCAGTTTATCAACCAGAGAAAGATTGTTGACATTGCCGTACCAAAATTGAAATCTCTCGCTATTTTTGATATCTTCAGAAATATTCTCTGGATTCCCGGCATAGGTTAGAGCATCCAAAACGACTGCTTTATAATCAGGATATTTATTAAAAATATACCTTACAAAATTGCTCCCGATAAATCCTGCTCCACCTGTTATGAATAGAGTCTTCATCTTTATATTTCCTTGTGTAGCGTATGATATGATGAAACCAATGTTCCTCCTAGTTTTTGCCAAGCCCGTTGGACAGGTAATGTAATAATCTGAGTCTTTATCTCGACAAAATCTACATCCTGTTTTCTAAACCAATTCAATGAATGTTTCAATAATTGATTGTATACTCCTTGGCCTCTGAATTCAGAAGAAGTTGCATTGAGGGGAATAGTACCAATTCGTTTGTTCAAGATTTCTACGGATTTTTTTTCCGGCAGAAGGCAGGTAATAAAACCAATGGGCTTGTTGTCAGATTCTGCTATGAATACGATGTCAGCTTGTTCTCCCATGAGTGAATTCTTGAGCCATTCCCTATACAATTTACCTGCATTTTTTCTAAGGAGTGGATCAATATAGAATCTACTCAAGAATATATTAGGATTTATAAAAGCTTTCCCAGCCAATTCTTGCATTTCGGACAAATCTTTCTTTTCTGCTTTTCTCTCTATAAAGCTTTGATTTGTCACTTCAGTCTCCATATCTTGATCTTTAAGAGAAATGGAATAAATGACCATGGTGTCCATTAAGTGGAATCCTTTTTCTTCGAGTCGGTGTATAAAAAAAGTGTTTTTTGAATCAACATGACAGGATATATGCTGGATGTTCCTTTCTTTGCATAAGTCAAGAACGGCTGATATTAATCGGTCCACAATATCCATTGGAAATGGGGCGGTTTTCTTGGTAAGCACGTAGCTGATTTTTGCCATTTTAATTCCGAAAAGATTAGAATCCCATGGCAAGTCAACCAGAATTGCTGCGCCCAAAATTTTCTTATTTTTTTTTACAGTTAAAATTGCATCTTCTTTTTTAAGTGAATATAGAAAATATTTGCTTAATTTCAGGTTGTCTATATTGTAGTAATAGAAGGGTTTAAATTGGAAATGAGTGATGAGATCTTCAATTTGATCAATTTCAGTATATTTTAGTGGATTGACTTCCAAATTTTTATTCAATGATTTCTTCGATAATGTATAAAGGCCTGTTTTGGACTTCTTTGAATATCTTGCCTATATACTCGCCCAGAAATCCGAGTACTATGAGCTGAATTCCTGCAAAAAACAATATGGATAACGTCAGCGACGCATAGCCTGCAATCGGAATACCAAAAAATATTTTTCTTATAATGATATATATCCCATATATGAAGCTTATTCCTGCAACAGCGAATCCGATATAGCCGGCAATTTGAACTGGGAAGTGAGAAAAAGATGTAGTTGCTGTGACTGCTAATTTTAGCCTTTTCCAGAAATTATATTTTTTTCTCCCTTCGGATCTAGCGTTTCTATCAACTCCAATACCTATTTTTTTGAATCCTGTCCAGTCTATTAAACCTGGCATAAATCGAGATGCTTCATTTAATTTATTAAGAGTATCAACGACATTTCTCTTCATGACTCTGAAGGTGCCTGCATTTTGAGTTACATCTACATGCGTCAATTTGTTCAGCATCTTATAAAAAATCTTTGATGTGGTTTTATTAATGAATGTACTCTGATGCTTTTCCCGTAGAGCATAGGCTATATCATATCCTTGTTCTGTTTTTTGCAGTAACAAAGGGATATCTTCAGGTCTATCTTGCAAATCAGCGTCCATCATGACAACTGTTTCTCCTCGGCAATGATTAAGACCAGCGGTAAGGGCAGTATGGTGGCCAAAGTTTCGAGAGAACTTTATGATTTTAATTCTTTTATCTTTTTGATGAATTTCTTTCAGAATTTGATAAGATTTATCAGTACTGCCGTCATCAACACAGAGAATCTCATATGATTTTTTTAACTTTTTCAATACATCACTTAGCCTGGAATAAAGCTCTTCAGTGTTTTCTTCCTCATTATAAATGGGGATAATTATAGAAATATCGAGAAGCTTAGAATCCCTATCAGAAAGCGATTTATTTGATTTCTTCATAAATGATATAATTTTTTATATCATAGAAGTCAAAAATATATCAACATGTGGGCTTATTTTTCGGTTCTACATGGTGATTTTCCGATTATGCGTCAAAGGAATTACTGAGAATCCTGAACATATACATATTTCTAAGTATATCAAGATAAACTCTTGCATCTCTGTTCGTTTCGGATAAAAATAATAATTTAGCTCTGTTGGTATAAGTAAAGAATGAACAGAAAAATTAGATGAGATCTTTGATTGTGGAGTTGAACCTGTATTATAAATGCAATAGAATTTTATTTGGAGCTTGTTTATGCAGAAGAGAATAATTTTTCTTGTCCTTTTCCTACCTTTTCTCTTTATTGCATGCCCGAAAAAACCTAAGCCAGAGAATAAAATCTATAGATTCATAGATAATTTGCGAAGAGAAAATATTATCATTAGTCCACTCTCTGTGTTGGAAAAGCCATCTCATAAACTCCAAACCCCTTTTCCTTCTGAATCCTATCCTCTTATAGATTTAGGATCCGGAAATAATCCCTACGGAATCAAGAGAAAGTTAAAGTTGAAGGGGAGAGAGGTCAATGCCCTTTTTTGTCCTCCTAGGAGCAGACTAGATTACAAGGTAAAGCTGTTTAGAAATTCTATTTTAGATTTCGGTATTGGCATCATAAAAAATGATGATTCGAGAGGGCTCAGCAAGATTGAAAAAAACACAAAAAGAGGTGTAACTTTTCTTATTAATCTAGAATCAAAAGGAAGAAGGAGAAATATTTTTCAGAAACATCTTCCCTACCCTAGTGAAGGGGAGCCTTTTGCGTTTTATTTATTTAGTATTGACTTACCTGACATACGAGGAGAAGTGAATCTAGTTTTTGAGACAGAAGGAGATGTGCGAAACTTTTCTTTCTGGGTTAATCCATTATTTTTTAGAAAACATGAAGAAAGCTGCAACATCATTCTTATATCAGTAGATACTCTCAGAGCGGATCATCTTGGATGCTATGGGTATGAGAGAAACACAAGCCCTCATGTTGATGCATTAGCCTCAGATAGTGTCACATTTCTGAATACCTATGCCTCCTCCCCATGGACTTTACCCTCTCACGTCAGCATGTTGACTTCTCTTCATGGAGTGAATCATCAAGTTTCCTATGAGGATGAATCCATGGATCCTTCTATCATTACCTTGGCCGATGTTTTAAGAGTGAATCAATTCTATTGCGCGGCTCTTACAGGCGGGGGATTTGTCCATGCAAAATATGGTTTCTCTAAAGGATTCAATTCTTACAGCGATGAGGGGGGAATTTTACGCCAAGATTCAGCAGAACATCTGTTTCATGTAACTTCTCGATGGCTTGAACGAGAGAAAGATAAAAGCTTTTTTCTTTTTCTGCACACATTTCAACCTCATAATCCTTATGCCTGTCCTTATCCTTACAAAACCATGTTTATAGAGAAAGATGCCAAATGGAATCATATTGATTTGCTAAGCTATTTAGGAGGGAAGCCAGGGATTTTTAAAGAGCTAACAGAGAAAGAACGTCAGAATGTTAAAGGTTTATATGATGGAGAAATTCGATATACAGATGAAGAGTTCATCGGTTCTTTGATCGAGAAGCTCAAACACATGGGGCTGTACGATAAAACAATGATTATCTTCACAAGCGACCACGGAGAAGAATTCTATGAGCATCAAGGATGGGGCCACGGGCACAGCCTATATGACGAATCCCTAAAGGTTCCCTTGATTATCAAATTTCCAAGTTCTAGATTCAAGGGCAGAAGAATTTCAAATATTGTGTCTCTCGTTGATATTTTCCCCACTGTTTTAGATGAGCTTGGTGTCAGCATGCATGATTTGGATATAGATGGCAAGAGCCTTTTACCTTTAATCAAAGGAAAGAAAAAAGAGGACAGAATCTTTTTGGCAGATGTTGCGCCCAATGTCCTTGCTTCTCATATTCCCCAGAAAATTTCGATGAATGAAGGGAAAGAAAAACTTATTCTTAACAAGAAATTCAGCAAGGAAGATCTTGAATTTTTTGTCTCTTCACCTCCTGCTTTAAAGCCCACAGAGATCTACAACCTAATCCTAGATCCAGGAGAACAACAGAACATCGCCGATGAGCAAGCTGAACTAGCAAATCTGATCATCCAGAAGATCAATAAGATCTACAGAGAAGCAAAGAAAAGAAAGACCAGAAAGATGGAGATGAACGAAGAGCTCAAGAAACAATTGGAGGCTCTGGGCTATATTAGATAGGCATGAACCGGAATTCTTCCACGGAAGCTATTCATCATCTGTCTATGTCCTGCTTTCAGATGGCTTTCCTTTTGGACCGCTCATTCGCTGCCTCATCGGTGAGTCAGAAATTGATAAATTTATGGAGAGTTTGACCCAATTAAACTGTTTTCTTTAAAATGTTGAACTGAGAAACAATCAAGGGAAAGAAATATGCAAGAATTTTTTGAGATCAAGTGTATGAAAAAAAAAGACCAGAAAAAAATATTCCAAGAGATAGAGCAGAGAATCAAACTCAAGATCAAGGATGGGATATTTACAGAAAGAGAAATCAGAGAAATCGAGCAGATGAAGCTCCGTCCGCTGCCGGATATTCAAGACGTACAGAGCGTTTATAAAAAAATTGAGTTTGAGGAAAAAACCTGAGGCATATTCTTCTAGGAGGGTCAAATGACGAAAGAAAAAAAAGGCTGGAATGAAGATATTGTCATTGACTATGAAAACATTGATATAACTGCAATCATGGAGCAAATCAGAAAAAAGATTGCCAGTCAGCCCAAAAAGCCAGAACCTGAAAATCCTATCCCTCCAGAATATTCAGCATCAAAGGTGTCCCCATCTCCCCAAGCTGAAGAACCCTCAGGACGAAAATTGAAAATAAAGAATTTTGGGTTGAAACTCATGGGGCCCTTTTCTCCCGTTATTAAATTCCTCGTACTGCCTGTCCATCAAGAATTGAAGGAAACAATCCAGAATCTATATGAAACGAACAAGCGTTTAGATGATAGTTTAAATCGAATCCAAGCTGTGAATAATAAGATGAATCGAGTCAGAGATTATGTTCAGCTCCTTCACAACCTTACCCATAATATTGTGGTTGAACTGACAAAACTGAAAATAGAGGAAGAAAACCTGAAAATCACCACCAGGATACTGGAGAAAGATTTTGAGTTTTTAAGACAGCGGGAAAAAGCCCTGGAGAAAAAAGTTTTCGAATGAAACTTGCTTTGATTGTGCAGAGATATGGTTTAGAGATCAACGGAGGTGCTGAGCTGCACTGTCGATGGATCGCCGAGCACTTAAAGAAATATCATGATATTTGCGTGTTGACTACCCGTGCCTTTGACTACGTCACCTGGAAGAACCAATATCCCGAAGGTGAAGAAATCGTCAATGGGATTCCAGTCAAGAGATTTTCTGTCACCCGTCCCAGGATTCCCGAAAGATTCGGTCGGATACAGAATAATATCCTCGAGAACGAACACACTCTCCAAGACGAGCTGAATTGGCTGGAGGAAGAAGGTCCACTTGCTCCTTCGTTGATCGACTATATCCACGACCACCAAAATGATTACGATTATTTCCTTTTTTTCAGCTATAGGTATTATCATTCTTATTGGGGGATAAATGCTTTACCCCATAAGAGCATCCTGGTTCCCACGGCAGAGCATGATCCGGTCATTCATCTGCGGATATTCAAGGAGTTGTTCAAAAAACCTCGGGCATTTGTTTACAATTCTGTGGAAGAGAAAGAGATGATTAATTCTCTTTCTCGGAATAATGATATTCTTAGCGATGTCGTAGGAGTGGGAACCGAAATTCCTTCTGCGTATTCTTCCCAAGAATTTCGGCAAAAATTTGGCCTTGAAGGGGACTATGTCATCTACATAGGAAGAATCGATGAGAATAAAGGTTGTGTCCAGCTTTTCAACTATTTCCAGCAATTTAAAAAAGACGAATCTGCCGATGTGAAGCTGGTTCTTGTCGGAAGCAGCAAACTGAACATCCCCTCTCATCCGGATATTGTATACTTAGGATTTTTATCCGAACAGGACAAATATTCTGGCCTGGATGGTGCTCTCATGTTGATGATGCCTTCTTTTTATGAAAGTCTTTCTATGGTCACACTTGAGGCATGGGCACTCAGAAAACCTGTTCTTGCCAATGGGCAATGCGATGTCTTAAGGGGCCAATGTCTGAGGAGCAAAGCAGGGCTGTTTTACCAGAACTATGCAGAATTCCATGCAGCTTTTAAGCTTCTTCTCCGGTCGGCTCGCCTGCGTGAAGCAATGGGAGAGAATGGAGAGAAGTATTTTCGGGATAACTACACATGGGGAGTCATTGAAAAAAAATATCTATCTCTCCTCGATAGACTGGAGAAGGAGAGTTAATGGAAATCCATCAGTTCGCAACATCGCTAACCTATGGAGATGCCATTTCTGATGAAATGCTGGAGATACAGAAGGTCCTGAGGGAGAAGGGATACCATTCCGAAATCTTCACCCGGTTCTATGAACCCCGAATGGCCAGACTTACACATGATTTTAGAGAATACAGTAAGTTCAGCTCTCCTTCCAATGTGGTCATTTTCCATTTTTCTATCGGTTCCCCTGTTTCCAAGATGTTTTTCCGTATTCCGGATAAGAGGATCATGATTTACCACAACATCACGCCCTATGAATTTTTCTTGGATTACCATAGAATTTTAGGCCGAGAATGTTACAAAGGTCGGCTTGAGATCAAGCGTTTTGTGGACAAGGTCGATCTGGCGCTCGGAGACTCCGAATTCAACTGTAAGGAACTGAGGACTTTTGGGTACGCGAAAACCGGTGTTCTTCCCCTCCTGATTGACTTTTCCAAATTTGACCGAGATGATGACCCTATTGTTCGGGATATCTATTCTGGCAGAAAGTGGACCATCTTGTTTGTGGGACGTGTTATTCCAAATAAAAAGCTTGAAGACGTTATTAAGACTTTTTATTTTTATAAAAAATATTATAATGCCGACTCGCAACTGCTTCTGGCTGGCGATTACAGAGGGATGGAACGCTACCTTTATGCCCTCCAGGAATTGGTTCATGATTTGGATATAAAAGATGTCACTTTCACCGGGAGTGTGGAGTTTGCGGAACTCCTCTCCTATTTTCGTCTTGCGGATGTTTACCTGAGCATGAGCGAACATGAGGGATTCGGAGTTCCTCTAATAGAATCATTCTATGTAGACCTTCCTGTCGTGGCTTATGCGGCTGGCGCTGTAGAGGAAACCATGAACGGAGGAGGTCTGCTCCTCCGTGAGAAGGATTTTTCCAAGACAGCGGCACTTTTGGATTATCTGCAGAAGAATGAATCCTTTCGGAAGAAAGTCATCGCTTCTCAGAAGAAAGCAATCGAAAAATACAGCACAGATAATGTGGGGCGAATTCTTCTCGATCACATAAAAACGGTAACAAAGAAATGAGAATCGACCAGCTCGTTCCAGCCTTTCATCGAGGAGATGCCATAGGAGATACAGCCTTGCACATGAAAAGATTCTTTCTTTCACAGGGATTTCACTCAGAGATCTACTGTTTGAGCCGTGATAAAGGACTCGAAAAGAGCTCAAGATTGTTCTCTGAATACCAAACACCAGGTCCTTCGGATATATCAATCCTGCATTTTGCGTTGCCCTCTCCGTTGACAAAGGCTTTTGTACGATCTCCTTCTCAGAAAGCGATCATCTATCACAACCTGACTCCTCAAGAATTCTTCACAAGTTTTAGTCAAGCGATGGAGCGAATCTGCCGGATAGGTCGGGAAGAACTCAAATCCCTCGTTCCCCATGTCAGATTGGCTCTTGCTGATTCGGAATTTAACCGACAAGAGCTGGTTGAAGCGGGATTTCAGAAAACCGAAGTTTTTCCGCTTTTCATCGATTTTGAAAAGTACAACAGACCGATGAGCCGGTTCTTTTACACCTTATTCGATGACGAACGAACAAATATCCTTTTTGTGGGCCGGATTGTTCCGAATAAAAAAATTGAAGATCTCATCCGAGTCCTTTTTACGTATAAAAAATATGTTTCGCCTCTTGTCCGCCTGATTGTGGTAGGGAAGACATCCTCGCTCCCCAAATATTTCCAGAGCCTGGTCCGCCTGGCCGATGAGTTTTATCTTCAGCCGGAAGAAATCAGATTCACCGGGCATATTCCGGATGAGGAGATGTTTGCCCTTTACAAGGTCGCAGATGTGTTTCTCTCTTTGAGTGAACATGAGGGCTTTTGCCTTCCCTTGATTGAAAGTATGGTTTTTGACCTTCCCATAATCGCGTACGACTGTACAGCCGTTCCGTATACTTTGGATGGCGCAGGGATTTTGATAAAAGATAAAAGAGTAGAGTATGTCTCTGAACTTGTTGATATCGTTTCACATGATGAAGGAGTGAGAAAGAAAGTCATACAGGGCCAGCGTCAGCGATTGAGAGAGTTCAAGGAAATTGACAATCGAGATTTCCTTGCCCGTGTGATCAGTGAGTTGGGAAAATGAAGATTGCTTTCGTTGTCCAGCGCTACGGTAAAGAAGTCATGGGAGGATCTGAATTGCACTGCCGTCAGATCGCCGAAAAACTGGTTGAACCTGGATATGACTGCACCGTCTATACCACAACAGCCAAGGATTACATTACTTGGAGGAATGAATATCCCGGTGGAGAAACTTTTCTGAATGGGGTTGTGATCAAACGGTTCCCAGTGGAAGAGGAAAGAGACATCGAGTCATTCAACGATTACTCTGATTGGATCTTCTTCAATGATCATAGCCTAGACGATGAGCAGCAATGGATGCAGAGGCAAGGACCTTACAGTCCAGCGCTCCTCTCAGCACTGGAGAAAGAAGAAAGAGAGCATGACCTGTTCATTTTTTTCACTTACCTTTATTACAACACGTATTGGGGCTTAAAAAAAGTGCAAGGAAAAAAGGTGCTGGTGCCCACAGCTCATGATGAACCGGCTTTACACCTTGAAATCATGAAGGAGGTGTTTTCTGTTCCAGACGCATTCATGTTCAACACAGAGTCTGAAAGGAAGATGCTCAGTCGGTTGTTTTCTTTCGAGAACAAGTATCAAGAAATTGTTGGGGTTGGCGTTGACATTCCAGGTGAGCTGAATACAGCTGAATTTTTAAACAGACACGGGATTGTCCCTCCTTATATCCTGTATGCAGGGCGGATAGAGGCGGGAAAAGGATGTGGAGAGCTTTTTGAATATTTCATGAGATATTACCGGACAAATCCCAGGCTGAGGCTGGTTTTGATTGGCAAGTTGTTGATGAAATTGCCTTCCCATCCTGGCATAACATACCTGGGTTTTGTTTCACCGCAGGAGAAAAATGCAGCTATGCACGCTGCGATAGCGACCGTCCATCCTTCCTATTTCGAGAGTCTATGTATGGCTGCACTCGAGTCTATGACTGTGAAGACCCCAATAATTGTGCAGGGCAAAACAGAGCCTCTCCGGCAGCATTGCGTTAAAGGGAAAAGTGGACTGTATTATACGAATTATCAGGAATTTGAGGCTGTATTGGACATATTTTCGAACAATACAAAATTGAATCAGACAATGGGACAAAACGGGCTGGATTATGTGAAGGACAATTATTCCTGGCCTAGAATTATGGAAAAATATCAGAAACTCTTTGATTTTCTCATGGGCTGACCCCAGCATAAAACTCTGGTATAATATTCATCTTATTTGGATCTTGAGTGACTAAATCAATGAAGGATTCTTGGGATCCTGTTCCAGGAGTAGACAGCAAAACACCGACACTCGATTTGACTCGATAGATTGATTATGTTAAGAAACAAATCTGGCAGAAGAAGCTGATGGCATTTGTCAATTATACAACGGGAAATCTCGCCATCAAAATTGTCTATTACGGACCAGGTTTGAGCGGAAAAACCACTAATCTACGCTATATCTATACAAATATGGATGCTGACTTCCGCGGCGAGCTGATCTGCCTGGAAACCGATACAGAAAGGACTCTTTTTTTTGATCTTCTCCCTATAAAAGCGGGTGTTATCAACGATTTCAAGATCCATTTACAGCTCATGACTGTCCCTGGCCAGGTGTTTTATGAATCATCTAGAAGGAGTGTGCTGAAAGGGGTGGATGGCATTGTCTTTGTCGCCGATTCTCAGATCCCTCTTCTGGATGCAAACCTTGAGAGCTTTGATAATCTCCGGAAACATCTTTTGGATCAAGATATGGATTTGAATGCTATACCTCTAGTGTTTCAGTACAACAAACGGGATCTTGAGAATCTTGTTCCTGTGGAAACATTCAACAGCCTTTTGAATCCTCATGGTCTTCCCTATATAGAATCTTGCGCTATCAAAGGAATAGGGGTTTTTGAGACCCTCAAACAGATCACAAAACAGGCTATCCCCCGGGTTAAGGAGAAAATTACCGCAAAGGAGAGCAGGTTTGTGAGGAGAGGCCGAATGAAAGTGAAGCGAAAGGAAGAGGTGGAGGTTCCAGGAGTCAAAGAAGAGATCGCGTTTGCCGCCAAGGAGGAGTCGGCTCCCATTCGGATGACAAAGGTCAAATTTAAAAGCCAGGAAGATATCGAAAAAGAGCTGGAGAACCTGGCCAAAGAGTTTACAAGCCGGGGAAAAAAATAACCGCCCTCCCGTTTTCCATCGAGTGATAAATTTCTAAAGCTTCCCTCGTCTGTATATCTGAGGCCCAATGCTGTTCAAAGTCTCAAGTTCGTCTCTTGTGGGTATTGAAGCTTATCTCGTTGAGGTGGAAGTGGATGTATCTTTAGGCCTGCCTGGGTTCATTACTGTGGGTTTGCCGGACCCAGCTGTCCGCGAAAGCAAGGAAAGGGTGAGAGCAGCACTCAAGAATTGTGGTTATGGATTTCCATCCAGAAAAATCATCATAAACCTTGCTCCTGCAGATAGAAAAAAAGAAGGGTCGGCTTTTGATTTACCGATTTCTCTTGGCATCCTTGCCCATATGGAACTCTTTCCAAAGGAGAATTTGGATAAATATCTCTTTTTGGGAGAACTGGCCTTGGATGGAAGGCTTAAGCCTGTCAAAGGGATCCTATCCTCCACAGTGATGGCCAGAGACTTGGGATTTGAAGGGATTGTCCTACCTAAAGAAAACGAAAAAGAGGCGGGCCTTGTGCAGGATATCGATATCTTCAGTATGGATAACTTGGTGCAAGTGGTGGATTTGTTGAATTGTCCAGAATCGACAGCTCCTCGAAAATTATCGCTCCACCAGATTCTCCCAGAGACCTCTTATGATTTGGATTTTCGAGAAATCAAAGGCCAACAGCATGTCAAGAGGGCTTTAGAGGTGGCAGCTGCAGGTTCTCATAATGTACTCATGATCGGGCCCCCAGGGGCAGGAAAGACCATGATGGCAAGAAGGCTTCCCACTATACTTCCGCCGATGAGTTTTGAGGAAATCATCGGGACAACCCAAATCTACAGCGCGGCTGGCCTGCTAAAGAACAGGGGAGCCATCGCAGAAAGACCATTCCGAGCTCCCCATCATACCATTTCGGATGCGGGTCTGATTGGAGGGGGAGCTATACCTCGTCCAGGAGAGGTCAGTTTGGCACACAATGGGGTGTTGTTTCTGGATGAACTTCCAGAATTTCGGAAGGGTATCCTCGAGGATTTAAGACAGCCCTTGGAGGACAGGATGGTTACCATATCCCGTGTTTTGATGAGCGTCACGTTTCCCTCTTCTTTTATGTTGGTTGCAGCCATGAACCCCTGGGAGGATGTCTATCTTGGAATGGGTTCGCCAAGAACAGATGTGACGGATAGTCAATGTATCCGGTATTACTCAAGGTTATCCAAACCTCTCCTTGATCGGATCGATATCCAGGTCGAGGTTCCCAAGGTCGAATTCCAGGATATCATCGCGAAAGAAGAAGGTGAAACATCTTCAGAAGTCAGGGAGAGAGTTGCAAAAGCCAGAGAAAAGCAGTTGGAAAGATATGGGAAGAGGAAGATTTACTGCAATGCACAAATGGAGGCGAGGGACATAAAGAAGTATTGCCCGATCGATGAGGAAGGAAAGAGGCTTCTGGAAATGGCGGTCGATCGTTTGGGATTCAGTGCAAGAGCTTACAATCGTGCTTTGAAGGTGGCGCGGACTATTGCTGACCTAGGCGGTGAAGAGCAAATTCGTTCGGTTCATCTTTCAGAAGCTATCCAGTACCGGATGATGGACAAATATTTTTGAGAAGATTTTGCTTGACATATAACAAATATTATATATAATATTATTCGAATATATAATTATCAACATGAAGAAGGATAAGGTGAAGATTGCGATTGGCGTTATTGCAGGAGGAATTTTCGGGTTTCTGTTGTACAGGTTTATAGGATGCAAGACGGGCTATTGTCCCATAACCCGAAATCCCTGGACCAGTATCATTTATGGTCTATTGCTGGGACTGCTTTTGACGTTGAGATGAGAGCTATGAAGAACAAAAGGTATCCTTATAGAAAAATGGTTCAGAAGTTCAAGGCACTCGCTCATCCCGCCCGTTTGAAGCTGGTTGAAAATCTTCTAGATCAGGAATGTTGTGTCGGAGAAATTCAAAAATGCCTGGCCCTTTCTCAGCCAAACGTTTCACAACATTTGGGAGTTTTGAAATCGGCCGGCATTATCGAAGGAAGACGTGAGAAAAATAAAATTTGCTACAGAATTTCTGATGAAAAAGTCATAAAGATCATGAAAATATTTGAGCAAGGAGTAGTATAAAATGACAGAAATCAAAGAGGTCAGCGAAAACACATTTCAGTCCGAAGTCTTAGAATCTGATCGCCCGGTTCTGGTAGATTTTTGGGCACCGTGGTGCGGCCCTTGCCAGATCATGGTACCCGTTTTAAACGCTGTCGCGATAAAAATGGGGGACAGCCTGAAGGTTGTAAAGCTCAACACAGACGAGAACACCCTGACCGCCCAGAGATACCAGATTTTGGCCATCCCTTCGCTTTTGGTTTTCAATGAAGGAGAAGTCGTGGAAAGGATCGTCGGATTCAAGCCTCAGGATCAGCTGGAAGATCATCTGAAGAACATCCTTTCTTCTTCATAGGAGAAACGATGCCCTTGGTTATCAAACGCAGGTGTCCAGAGGATCATCCTTGTCCATGTATTCGAATCTGCCCTGTTGAGGCTTTAAGTCAAAAAGGTTATGAAGCTCCTGAAATTGACAGAAATAAATGTATAGAATGCGGGGCTTGTTCCGATTATTGCCCTTATCAAGCAATAACAGAGCTCTCGAATGAAAAGATAGACGGATCAACTTTTTTATCTTGAGTTTTTTTATATCATCCTGATTTCCAATTGCCTATCATTTTTTCTTTTTCTGAGTTATTTGGTAGAATGAGCAAAGTGAAGGTGTTCGGATGAGACGAAGGAATTTTTTACAAACGGGTTTGATTGGACTCTGGGGATTTCTCGCTTCAAAGAGGACGAGAGGAGGCAGAACGGACGCAGTCGAAAAGATTAGAAGAAAACCTCTCCCCAAAAGGATTTTGGGAAGGACAAGAGAAAACATTTCCATCGTCGGATTGGGCGGAGTGGTTTATATGAATGAAGAACAGGATACTGTGAACCAAATTGTTCGAAATGCCATCGATCATGGTGTAAACTATTTTGATGTTGCCCCCACATACGGCAATGCAGAAGAGCTCCTTGGTCCTGCCCTAAAACCCTTCAGGGAGGATGTTTTCCTGGCCTGTAAAACGCAGAAAAGAGACAGGGCAGGAGCCGAGGAGGAACTCAAACAGTCGCTCCTAAGGCTGAAGACAGATTATATCGATCTCTATCAACTCCATGCCTTGAAAGAGATCCGGGAGGTGGATCAAGCATTAGGATGGAGGGGAGCCATGGATTCTCTTCTGAAAGCTAAGGAGGAGGGAAAGATCAGGTACATCGGCTTTTCCGCCCATTCCTCTGAAGCTGCCTTGAGGGCCATGGATAAATTTGATTTCGACACCATCCTCTTTCCAATAAACTATGTCTCCTTTTACAACAAAAATTTTGGAGCAGAGGTCATTGAAAAGGCAAGAGAGAAGAAGATGGGGATATTGGCTATCAAAGGATTAGCTCGACAGCCGTGGCCGGACAACGCCCAGAAAGAACACTGGCCCAAAGCTTGGTATCAGCCTATCACAGACCCGGAAGAATCTTATCTAGCCTTT
>Ga0209636_10001914_pt1 | contig 21103 bp, 20 predicted proteins | sample DeeMarSWOR152_54_FD_187464 | JGI IMG/M metagenome (GOLD analysis project Ga0209636, IMG submission 187464) | Marine sediment microbial communities from White Oak River estuary, North Carolina - WOR-1-52-54 (SPAdes) (version 2) | ecosystem: Environmental > Aquatic > Marine > Intertidal zone >...
CTGGCGTAGCATATTCGATGCTCAAACCGAATGGCGACACAGCCTCAGTCTTCGCGCAATACTCAACATCATGGCTGGCTAAAACACAATTTAGCGGCGCTGTCGCTCCTATGTGTATCAATTATGCAGATAATGGCGAAAAACATTATGCATTGGGTGGGAACGCTGGCGAGCGCATAGTTGGATCGAATGATTTTGGTGCTAATTGGTATGATAAAGAGGGTGATTTCGCTTCTGCTGTTCGGACCTTTACTGGTATTGGAAATAGAGCCGCGATTCAAGTGGTGTGGACGGCATAATGGCTAACGAAGGCAAGCGTCGATTTGTAAGGGCATGGCAAAATCAGCTTGATAATAAGCTGGATAAGCCTAAGCTTGTACCAGCCTTGTGTGGTGCATATTTCAATGGTCAGAAGACAATTAAAGTTGCGGGACGCGAGGACTTTATCTGGGCTCGGGTCAGGGGCAAGACATCAGAAGTTATTCAAGTCTTTAACGATGTCCTTACTGGCTATTGGGATTTGCCGATCCTCGTATATCGCGATCCAGCTTATCCTGATATTTGGAAGGTTTATGGACGTGACATAAGTAGATATGAAGACTGGGGCGGAGTCAATTATGTTCCGCCTCATGCTGGCCAGCATTCGTTCGCTAGCTCTGATTCTAGCGGCAATGTTGCTGGAGACGTAGTCTGGGTCTTTAAGCGCCAATTTGTCCCAATGTTGTTAAGACCAATAGCTACTGCTACGATGGCCGTTTATGCCGAGGCCGACTTCTATTACTTTGACGGCTCTTATTCATGGTTCCCTGGTACGGGTACCGCCAGCCTCGCTGCTTACAAGCCAACTGGTGGACATAACGCCAAGTTCAATACCATTTATATCGATCCCGGCACGAATAATCTTCTAGTCCTGGCTGGCCCAGAATTTGATGCAATTTGGCCACCTGAAGACCCGGGAGATTACATAAACGTTCCTAGCCCAGACGTCGGCATACCTTTGGGCGCCGTCCTCTTGATGACCGGCACCACTCAAATCGGGTGGGGTGAAATATATGATTTACGCAATATAGTCAGCGCCCTGCCTGTCACTGGTGCTTTCACGGAAGACGATATAGTATGGCCTTATGATAACATTGGCGTCTATGGTTTGAATGACGGGGTACCATTAGGTACTGGAACGTGGATTGATTGGGGCGATGGCTTAGATGCCACGATTAGCGGCACCGTAATTCATGTTGAGAACTCTTATCCAGGCTCGGGCACTATCGAATTATTAGATGAAGGCGTGTTCCTTGGACCAGTTACAGAGCTCAATATCGTCGGTGCCGGCGTTAGCGCAACAAGAGCAGCTCTCGATGGCACAATTTATGTCCACGGCCAGGCATGGTGGGATAATGGCGTCCCGCTCTGCACCGGTACCATTATCGATTGGGGAGATAATTTAGACGTCACGTGCAGTGGGTCAGTAATTAGAGTAGATGCGCAAGCTGGCGGGACCAGCATACCTTCTGTTGTAGGAATCGGAACAGGCACGTATGTAAGAGCAGGAGAATGCGATCCTCTTGAGACAATAACTGGCGGGTATTGGCGAATTTCGGAAGGCGAATTCGTTACCGGCTCATTGGCTGTAGCTTTTAACGGCGTGTGGCAGACTCCTGTCCTGGATTTTGTTGAACAATGGCCTACATCAGGAACCTTTACTATTGTCGGGAATCTGCCAACAGGAACTGTCGTTTCTGCACAATGGGGTGCCCCATATAATCTAGCGACACCCGTTCCTGGAATAGCAATCTTTGATGATCAAATTCTTACTTGTTCTGGCGTAACACAAATCAGTTTTGACGATAATCTAGATGTCGTTTGCAGTGGAACGATTGTATATGTTACCGGCGCAGCAGGCGGCGGCGGCGGCTCCGGCACCATCGGCGGATGGCTAAGTTATTATGATCATGACGGCACTAACTCGACATATACCGCTAACAACACATTCGAAAATATCCGAGCTTGTTCCGGTACTTTTGTAATTGAAGAAACAAGCGATATTATATTTGAGCTTGAATTTAGATGGCGTGGAGCCTCTACCAACTGGGAATACCACTTCGTTCGGCTCCTTATAGATGATTATGGTGGTGGCGGATATGCCGAGCAAAGTGGTAGATGGGGTGTACAAATAAATAGCAATACTAATACGACAAGTTACCATATGAGTCGAGCTCTATGGGGTCTGGAGGATCAGTCTCCAGGTACTTATGCTTATGTGTTCCAAACATATGATGGTGGCTCGTCTATGGATAGGAATATTGTTTATACGAAGCTTTATATTTATGCGCCAACCGGAAAGACGATCTGGGCATAGCTATGGTCAAAAAGATTCAGCCTCATGCAGTACGTGATGACGAAACATTTGATTTCCTAGAGATCAATCTTTCGGGCCGTCTGCGGCTAGCTGAGATGGCGGCACCAGGTACCCCGCCATCTGGATATGGTTATCTATATCCAAAGACAGACGGAAAGATCTACTGGAAGGATGATGCTGGGGCCGAGTTCGACTTAACACAATCTGGTGGCGGTATTGGTTGGATTCCGATCTATGATGATGGCGTTTTTGTAGGGTCTGGCACCGCTTTCGACTTTAATGATAATCTAGATGTGACTATAAGTGGTGGAGTCATCATCATTGATGGGCAGGCTGGCGGTGGCGGCGGAGACCCAGTTACGGTTTCTACTGGGACTTTTTATACAGAAGATGTCCTTTATGAAGTCACAATAACTTCAGCAACTGGGTCGATCATTATCCCTGGTATTTCGCAAAATTATGAGCATCTAAGATTAGAGATCTTTACTAGATCTGATAGAGCGGCTAGCGCTGCTGACTCGATATCTTTGAGATTCAATGGCGACACGGGTAACAATTACGCAAAGCAGCGTTCTCAGCTTACTAGCACTGATACTTATGTAGTTACAGATCCAGATTCTAAAATAGAGGGCGCATTCTTTTATCCCGCTTCTAACGCTCCCACTGGGTCCTTCGGCGTGGGCCAATGGATGATATGGGACTATGCTGAAGCACATATGAAGTGGGCCACTTTGACGGATGTCGGCGTCAGATATGGAACTGATGGCACGACAGTCGGGACAAGTGTCTCTGCCGGCACCTGGCTTAGTACTGCTGCCGTAACTAGAATTGATTTCTATCATACCAACGGGAATATCGTTGCTGGCTCCAAGTTTAGGCTAATTGGGATTAAGAAGACAGTCTTAGTTACTGCAGTTCAAGGTGGGGGTAGTGTAGCTGGCAACATCAGTGCCTGGGATGATGGTGTTTTTGCTGGGTCCGGCACCATCATAGATTTTGGTGATAATCTAGATGTCTCAGTCTCTGGAACAGTCATTCACGTAGACGCAACTGGTGGTGCTGGCGGCGCTGCCGTTTATGCAACAGGCACCTCAGTCATTGCCTCACCAACAATTCTTGATTTTGACGAGACCATCTTAATTGAAGCAACTGGAACCCAAGCCTTTATTGGCCGTCGTGCTCAGTTCTGTGTTCTTTATAATACGAGCACCAAGACGATCGCCAATCAGGGTTCGGTGGTTTCATGGGATGCAGTACTCAGAGGAGAAACTGATTGGTGGGATAGCGGCAATCCGACAAGGCTATTGTTACCCCATCTTGGGCTATATGCTATTTGGGGCACATTTCGATTCGATTCGCAATTTACATCAGATTATTGGTTATTCTTTAATGTATCAGACGCTACTCTTGTCTCGTCCATGGACCGTAGTGATTTAGGTAATCCTAACTACAGACCTGGAAAGAATACTATGCAGTTCGTTTTATCAGAAGACCCAGCTGCTTATGTTACTATGAGCGTGGGCCAAGATGTCGGCAGTAGCCGGACTATGGATACCGGTGGCCGATTCGGAGTAGCGTTTCTAGGTTATTGGTGGTAGTGTACCTAAACGGAAAACTAGTATATAATGAGGACATGATGAGGAGACTATGCAATGCGCAAAATCTTGATTTTGTTAATGTTTATGATCCTTATGACGGCGTGCTCTGGCCCTCCAGAACAGGCGCCGCCTCCCCTGGCGAGTGCCACCATGGCGACTCCCGATACCTCTTCACCTCCTGATGTCGATCCTCTAGAAACTCCCTCCCCGATTCCAAGCCCAGAAAACGAACCACAGCATAGGTTCACATATTTGGTATTGGGTGGAGACTATAGAGGGCATCGACTGGGGACGAAATATGGTGATAAAACTGATGTCATGATTTTGGTATCCATATTCGATTATGGGCCAAATCTGAAAGTAGACATGGTCCAATTTCCTCGAAACTTCTATACTGCTGTAGATAATGTCGAGGACATGTGGTTATTCCATGTTTTTGGCCGTGAAGGATTTGTCGGCCTGCATTACTACTTTCAACGAGTATTCGATATAGATATCGATGGCATCTTCTATATCAATATGGATAACTTCGTCACATTAATCGATGATGCAGCCCCTCAAGGAATCGCTGTCGGAGACGAGCTCAAGAATGGAGAAGAGATCTTGGCTTATCTTCGAGACAACGATAATAACTGGGGCTGCCCTCAATATGATTGCGAGAGTCGGCAGCTTGAGGTTCTATGGGCTTTAATTCAACACTTTCATAGATACCTCGAGGAAGACGCGCTTCATGCCGCCCTTACAATCACAGAAAGATGGGGAGGATTATATGAGACTGATCTAAGCACATGGGAACAAATCGTTGATGGAGCCAAACTAGCGTGGAGGTGGATGCAGACACCATACGTGGTGAATATCTACAAGCTTACGCAAAGTGGCGTCGTAAAATATGGGGATACTCCTTTAGAAGTGAGGGGTTGGATCCCCAATGGAGATATGCCTGGCTGGCTATGGGAACAGCTTAGGCCATAGGAGATCAGAATGTTTCGCAAAATCTTGGTTGCTTATATCGTCGTGATGCTTCTAGCTTTAGCATTTGTCATGACAGCTGGAGCAACCGGGCAAGAGACTTGCCCAGATGGTGGCGCATGGAACAAAGTCGATGGCTTATCAGGATTCACGTATACGTATACTCCTCCACCGGGGTACTTCGTAACTGATAACTGTTATAAGCACTCGACTTATGTCCATTTCGGGACCGGCGATACAGTTGTCGCTGACGAGCATTGCAGCTGGAAATGGGTAGGATGGCAGCTCAAATACGTGTGCACTACACATGAATTGAGCCATGCCAGCTTCAAGATTGAAGAGATTCCCGTTCGTCTGTGCGAAGATGAAGGAGCATATAACTATGGTGAACCTTTGCCATGTGTATATGATGTCTGTCCCAATCTTGAAGGCCTGCAAGAAGAGATTCCTGTAGGCTATGTAAAACCAGGGCAACGTTGTATCCCAGCCCCCGAGCCCCCACCTCTATGCGAAGACGAAGAGGCACTCAATTTCGGTAAACAATTACCGTGCGAGTATCCGCCTGATGATCCCCCAGTTCTTTGTGAGGATGAAACTGCCCTAAATACGGGCGAAGAAGGCGAATGCGAATACCCGCCGCCTCCATGCCAAGAGAAGAATTCCTTCTATCTTTGGTATGATGGATGGTGCAAGATCCGCGTCTTTTCACAATATTGGACGGGAACGATGGCTTATCCGAATGCTTGGAGCCAGAATGGTTACTGTGAATGCGGGTACTTCCATACAGATGGATGGACCTGGACATACCATTCCAATTGCCAAGAAAATACCGTCGTCTATAAAGAAATGAAGGACGAGAAACTTGGTTGTGGCTTCAAGGAATGTGAATAAGGAGGTGCAATCCTGCGGTCTATGAGACTCTTAACTCCACTGCTCATGGTTCTGTTCGGCACGGCATCAGTTCTCTCTACCGCTACTGGTATGGAGGACGAGATACCGACGCCAACCCCGACGGCGACTGTTACGGTGGCGCCAACTATTACCCCTACTGCTACACCAACCACCGCTCCCACGGCGACACCAACGGCGATGCCAACACCAACTACTGAGTACGAGAAATTCGATGATGGAGTGGAGTTTACGGCCCACAGGAAAGTAGTGAGATGCAGCTATTACCTTGGCATAGTCCATTCATGGCTGAATCTCCGCCCTCGCGAGTTCGATAATGAGCTCGATCCGATACTAGTCCTAGCCGTCGGGGCAGCAGAGACTGGATGTGATCCCACATTAGTCTCTTCAGCTGGGGCAATAGGGATAATGCAAGTTATTCCTAAGCCCTGGACAGCCGGGTCGAGCTTGTTGTATGAACCCCGAGTAAACATATACTGGGGCATGTACATTCTTGACGCAGCTATCAATAACGCGGATAAAGATCTGCGATATGGATTAGCTTACTATAACTGTAGCGAAAAGAGTGTACATGCTGACAGATGTGGTTCTCAGGGAGGGTTAAATTACGCAGATAAAGTTCTCAATTTTTGGTATCCTCGAGTCGAGGAACACGTACGAAATTGTACGGCCAAATATGGAGAAACCTTTTGGTCGGACACGGACTATATCCGCTCCGATCAAGTATGTAATTAAGGAGTCTGAAAATGACTACTGACCAATGGCTTGAGTTAATCTTTGCGCTGATCGGTGGAGCGCTAACCATGCCCTTCACCCAGTGGCTGAAGCAGAAGTTCAATGTCGATGACACGAGCGCGCTCGCGCTCTCACTTGCTGCCTCGATCCTAGTCTCAATCGTTGTTCTGATTCTAGGTGGCACGCTTGTTTTCGAGGACTTTACCTGGGCTGCGCTACCGCAAACCATTTCTGTGGTGTGGGGTACTGCAATCTTGGTATATAATTTCCTTAGAGGAAAGAGGTAAGGTTCGGCCTTCGTTTCATTGCTCCACCTCCAAGGACGAAGACCGCGCTCAAACGGGCGCGGTCTTTGTGTTTCACCCAGGCCTCACCAGGGCGGGTGACATATAACCATATATCTTGCTAAGTTGGAGTCACCACGCTTATCGGGGGAGGCACCGTGAGACCATCCTTATCTGCTTCTGCTTTGACTTTTATGATTCCATCTATTGATATGGCTTTTGAATCTCTTAGATGCCCCGGAGAGCTCGGATAATCTTTCCAGCGAGGTAGTTTTTTCATAGCGCTCAAGCACTCTTTCCATAAAGTCCCTATCAGGACATTCATCCGGAGGGGTGTCGCTAACGATGGCAACGGCATTGGACCCAAGGAGAAGTTTTGCGGATCCAACGTATCCAGCGTAATCGTTATCGTACCATACTGTCGGTGTCCGTCCATTAAGAGCGCGTATAAGTCGATTAGTAACTTGAGAACCGATTGTGGCAAAGGCGACCACGCCGAAACTTCGTAATCTGAGGGCACCAAATACTCCCTCCACCAATATGGGTCGCCGCTCACTGTAAAACGAATCATCAAGTGGCCAGAGTGGCGGTTTGTCACCGTGTACGATATAACGGTAAGCACTACTTCCTCCGGTGATCCGTTCCTGGACTCCACATATTGTGGGCGAAGGCCGGTAGAGGGGAAAGATGATTCTTTCATCAAAGTGTCTAATCTGCCAGTGTCTGATTTGGTCATTCGTAACTCCTCTGCTGTGTAGATATTCATTATCTATAGCTAATGGCGAGTACAAAAGTTGGCGCCATTCCTTCTCATCTTGTATCTTTTCCAGAATTGATGCATCTTTTAGTGTATGAATGTTGGTACCGAGCTCAATGGATAGCTTTCTGGCATTGGCCGCGACTCCACATGCATAACAATAAAAGAGCCCTTTTGCCATGTTGAATGAAGCACTAGGCTTATGGTCATCATGGAACGGGCACAGAACCTGGACTTCGTCTCCGCTTACGGTATATGTCTCGAGTCCAAGAGCTATAGGATCAATCATAAGACTGGAGCTGCGCCTCCATCAAGAATTCTCATATGATCCCAATCAATAGTGAGCTGTGTCCCGATAGTTGCGTCACCAAATCGGTTCTTGATCAGCTCGAGCTCAATTTGATTTGGCACATCAGTTGGCGTAATCGATAAAACTACGTCTGCATCTTGGCCTAACGCATCACTATATGCAATATCCTCTACCTCTACTTTCTCTTTGCCGCCTAAGCGACGTAGTTGAGTGATGCCAAGAAATGGTATGCCCAACGATAGAGCTCCTTGCTTGAGATGATTACTGATCTCAGCAACTCTTTCCCATTTGCTTGCCACAAAACGATCTGTTCGCATAAGATAAACGCCGTCGATTATAACGGCGTCTACTTCTAACTGGGTTGCTGCTCCGATTACAGCTGATGGCGTCATCATTCTATTCTTTGGAAAAATGATTTCACCTTTAGATGCGGCTGCCACATGGCTTACGATCTGTACCTTTTTCTGCAGACCAAGCGTTTTTGTACTCATTCTTAATTCGCGTGGATTGAAGCCGCCGACCATAGCATCTAATCTCATAAGCACATCGATTGGCATCATCTCACCAGATATGAAGAGCATTCGCTTGCCATCTTTCCACCATTGATGTGTAACCCATTGGGCTGTGGTAGATTTTCCTGTTCCCAGCCTGCCAACAATATAGCCGAGGTCTCCATTCAAGAGACCTCCAGTTACTTTATCGATTAGCGGAAAATGGAACATTAATGGGGTGCGCGGCTTGAAGTACTCTTCACGGTCAAATGTACTATATTTGATCAAGCCCGTTTGTGACACAGACAGTGTCCTGTGTACATCAGCTATAGCTCCTGCTGGGTCAAAGCGAGGCTCTCTTAATGCTTCAGACAGGGTAGCGACCATATTCGTTGCCAATAATCGTTTCTTTTCAAGAACCTCTCTGTCAAAAATATCTAATAATGGGTCGACCGACTTGAGTGGAAGAAAGTCAACGAATTCTTTTTGAAGCCGTGTAAGTGTCGGCATCTTCGAATACTTTCGCATATAGTCAGCGATCCATAAACAAATATCTTTTTCCCAATCATTCATGAGCTCTTGCGGGAAGTCATTCAATACCTGGACATCTTCTTCTCTAATAGCGGCTGTGATAAGTTCGTTCACAGTTTCTTAACCTCCAAGGCTCTTCCTGTTTTCTGATGATATCGAGCGGCAATGATCTGTCCCACCTCGAGGGTCTCCCCATCTCTGATCCAAAAGACGCCATCCGGTACTAGACGATAGACGATATATGGTCCATATTTCGAGGTCTTATTCCTTTTCTCTTTAACGATGCCTGCACACCACCCGTCTTTCCTCGAATACTCATTGATCTTTTTGATTATTCCAGATGAGGGAAGAACAGCACCAAGATATGTTTGCTGAAGCTCATATGCGGGGCCCATCAATTCACCTTTAGCTGTATCGATACCGGCTTCTAATGGGCTGCCATCTAAACCTTCAAATCCATTTACAGCATATAAGCCATATCTTGCTCTCGAGGTACATGCTCTCCTTGCTACTCTGTCCTCAAACTCTTTATATGTCTTGAATTCTCCATACTCATCGCGTGCATTGACTATGGCATCAGCTCCTGGCTGACCAAGGAATTTGATTGACGTAAATGGTAGATATATCCTGTTGCCTCTAAACTCAAATTCATTCCCAGAAACGTTTACGTGCGGAGCAACGACCTCAATGTCATGATCAGCGGCATCAAACAAATATGTTTGGAATTCATATGGATCGAAGCTCATCATCGTTGCATAGAATAAAACTGGATGATGGACTTTCCACCACATCAGCTCCCATGATATGATCGTGTAGGCTACTGCATGAGCTCGATTGAAGCTATATCTGACATGAGTAAAGAGCTCGTTCCAAATTAGTTTAGCCGTTCTTTCATCAAAGCCGTTAGCTCGAGCTCTTCCCATGAAAGTCTCGCGCGTGTCAGCAACCAATCTCTCCCATTCGGGGTCGCCCACCTTGGATTTGATAATAGCTCTTCGAGCAAGATCAGCTTCAGCGAGAGAACCCCCGGTAACACGAGCGAAGATATCCATGACTTGTTCTTGATATACGATGGCTCCATACGTTGGCTCAAGAATGTCATCAATGAGAGGATGTATTGATCGAGGCTTTCTTTTCCACTCAGGATACTTATCAGCCGTGCCAGCATCAAGGGCTCCTGGACGATAGAGCGCCACAGCAGCAACCAAATCATCAAAGCCGGATGGAGCGACTCGTACCGTAAGGTCTGAAATGCCACTAGAGCCGCTAAATTGGAAGATGCCTGCCATATCCCCATGCCTAAAAGCCTCAAGTGTAGACTCACACGCTCCTGGTCCAGAAGGTCTCTCACCAGTCATATCCTCCATTTTCTTCAGCGCTGATAAAGCTGTCAATCCGAGGAAGTCAAACTTGATAATGCCCGCGTAGCTGAGTTGGCGAAATTTGCCATCAGTCCATGCAGCGACAAGCGTATCTCCAGCTTTTTCGACTGGGACAATTTGATCCGTGATGACCACTCCACCAGCATGTTTGGACCTGTGGCGGATTTGATCTCGCATAGTATTGTAAGCTTTGCCAAAAAGCGGCTGGAGCTCGGAAAGCTTTTTGAATTCTTCGCTACCCTCTCCCTTGTCTACGGCTTTCTCTTCATCTTTCTTCGGTAGCTTGAGAGTTTTTGCCAAATCATGTACCAAGCTGGCGTGAGAATAACTACTATAAATAGCGATAGGAGCAGCTCCCCAACGTTCTGTTGCATATTCAATAACACGTCTCCGGCCTTCCATATCAAAGTCGATATCAACATCAGGGAACCCCTTTCTCTCAGTATGTAGGAATCTTTCAAAGCTCAAATTGTAAACAAGAGGATCCACGTCTGTAACACGAAGGAGATAAAGAACAAGAGACCCGGCACCGCTCCCTCTTCCTGGGCCCACGCGGACATCATGTGCACGAGCCCAATCAATGACGTCATGCAAGATAAGAAAATAAGTAGAGTAACCCATCGTGGTAATTGTTTGGAGTTCATATTTCACCCTCTCTTTGTAATGGCCATTCAAGAGTCCTCTTTCTTTGGCTCCTTTGATGGCCAATTCCTTTAATTTCTTGTCTGCATCTGGAATATGAGGCAAAGAGGGTTCGCGTCTGAGTGTTACTCTTTCTACCTTACGCCCAATCTTGTATGTCCGCTCTACGGCCTCAGCGGCAAGATCGTCAGGCATATATTCTCTAGCTCTTCGAAAGAGTTGATCTCCAGTTTTGAGCCACAATTCCTTTGAGTTATAAGTCATTGCTGCTTTGATACTGGTCAGGATCGGATGTACATCTGCATCTGTCTGCTGGGGGAAGTGCACATCGTTAGTTATTACTGGCTTGATCCCTGTCTTTTCATACATTTTTAAGGGCCTGCTCCATGTATCTGTATCTGCGACAAACATTATTTCAAGGAACAGACGAGGACCAAACATTGATTTCAATTTCGCCAAGTACTTATATGCCTCATCCTCAGGCAACCAGTGAATGGGGGATGATACACAGCCACTTAGACATATAAGATTATTGGCATTCTCTGCTAGCATTTCGAGCGTAAATGCCGGACGGCGCTTACCAATTCCTGCAGCGTGAGCACGATTCTGTAAATTAACCAAATCAGTGAAGCCAGATTGGCCATCAGCAAGCAAAGTAATATGGCCCATGCCGTCGGCATAAGATATGTATCCTTCAACGCCAAGTATTGGCTTAACATCATATTCCTCACAAGATTGAACGAAGGCTACAGCATTAGCCAAAGTTCCATGATCTGTAAGGGCCAGGTGCTCGAAACCACGGCTTGCCGCTGTTCGCACTAGTCGATCAACTGTTCCTAGCCCATCTAGAAGGGATGCATCGCTGTGTACGTGTAAGTGCGTATATTTCATCGTTATCCTAGAAACTCAGACAACAAGAGCAGGATGTAGTCTGGTTCGTTCTCAATTTAAATGATTGGCCAAAGACGAAGCATCTTGCGGAGAGCTGGATCTTGTACTGAGTCGTAAGATGCATTCGCTTCATACTTTTCGCCGGCTTTTCTTGCTGCCCAGAATCTTGCTATTGATGCGAAATCTCTCTCGTAAAGGGTCCGTAAATCAAATCTTATAGCCCAAAAGAGTCGAGACTCTAGATCACGAGCCTCTAGAAACGCTTCATACAGCTTCTGGATATTAATTTCTTTCGGCATTGGGGCCATCTTCATGTTTACCCGAGTAGAGGCTTCTAAAGCTTTCACGAGCTCTTTATCTCGGTCCACGTATAGATGAAGAGAGCCTGCATTATGGTGATAATCACCGAGCTCCAATCCAAGTTGTCGAGCTATATACTCTTGGATCATTGTGAACATGAAGATATCGTATGTCAATCCCCAAACTACGTCGTTTGACCTCATGGTCGCAATGCAATGGAGCTTTTTATTTCTTATTAGAAATTGTAAGCTAAGTGTGCACGGCACTATGTGCGCTTTAGCTCTCATATCTATTCTTCCATCATAAATCGTTATGACGGCTTGACGTGAATCTGGGTCTGCTTGCAACTTATTTATAACACTCTGTACTTGTGTGCCCTCAGGTAGCTTGATCCTTGGCCCATAAGCTCCGCCCACTTTTGAAGGATCGGCAGGATCAGCGAAGTCCTTCATATTCTGGGCATAGTGGGTGAGAAAATCCAGCTCATCGTTTCCTGTCATGATCTGTAGCCAATCAGCGATAGCAAAACCAATATTCATCTTCCTCGCCGGGCTGTAGATCAATCGATCTTGTGGGTCTCTGACAAGGATACGAGCATTGATTAATTCTTTCGTCTTCGTCCCGCGAGGTTGCGATACCTCTCCCTCGTCCATGATGAAATTGACTAACTTTCCATATCGACGAGGACTATATACAAATGATCTAGCGATGTTCATCACACGTCTCCTTTATCATCTCTAACCATGCTTCTTGTGTCATATTCTGTCGTACCCATTCTTGCATGAGGAACACTCCCTCATACCATACCTTCTCCTCCATTGTCGTATAATATCCATACAGCTGCTGGCCATCGTCTACCCCGCAAACATGCATGATGTCTTCGGGTACGTGCTTAAACTCGCGCGGGATGAAGGCGAAAGTTCCAGCAGCTGCTGCCTCTGCCCATCTCATTGTCACAAATCCGCTCTTACAATAAGATGGCTTCGATAAGTGGACTGTTGTATCAGCCACCAAGTAGTTTTCGATAACAGCTTTTTGTCCAATTCTTCCTGGAAAATCGATATTGGGGGCTGCTGCCATCACCTCTTCTGGAGTTTGGCGATCAGGATGCGACTCTAGCCAATTGCCAAAACATTTGACTTTCATTCCAAGATTGGAAGGCTTAGCCACAAACTCTAGCCACTGGTCCCATCTTTCATAGTTATTCCCGATGTAGATGAGCTCTGTATTGCCAAAGAACGGCATCCTATTAACCATCGGATTCCTTAATTCATATGGGTTTGGATAGAAAAGCTGCTTAAAACCTTTCCTTGGAGACAACTCAGGTGACGCCAGGGTAGCTTTGGCATGCTTGTTGATATATGATACATCATCCTGGGTCAATTTATGGTCACCATCTAGTATCAGAAGGGGTACTTTTGCATCACCAGCGAGCTGAATTAGTCTCATCTGATTCTCGTACGCCTTATTCCGCTCTTCATAGGACTCATGCATCTTCCATCGCCAATAGAAGACAATGATATCCGCTTCTGGCACATCCTCTACTGCAGTAGCTGGAGCTCTGATAGTTCCAGGATGTTGGCCATACCAGAGTATGTCGTGACCCTTCTCAGAAAGGAATGTCCATAGACTCGTCAGCCACCTCGCTCCCCCCGCTGAGTTCGGGTCCTGACTCCATAGCTCCGGGTCCCATAGATGCCATCCTATCTTCATCTGCCACCTCCGCTTCAAGTTCTTCTGTAGCTATGTCAACCAAGGATTTTTCTTCAGACGGCTTCACTCTTGACCATCGAAGATAGACAATATCGGCAATCATGCGACATAGACGATCAAGAAATTTTGTTTTGTCGTTAACGAAGTGAATCATTTCACAATCAGTCTTGTGAATCGAATTCAGCCACCAATATTGTGCCTTTTGGCCATCGCCAGTCGGGTCACGGCGACCTGTCTTCGTTGCCCTTTGATCGATCGTCCATGGTGGGGTAGTAATAAACATGAACAACGAACCTTTTTCAGCAAGGTCCTCGTCAAGCTTCTTGAGGCCAGCTTCGAATAGCATCCAGTCGCTGCCACCATATGATACGCTTTTCTTCGCCTTAGCGTATACCCAAGGATAGAAATGGAAAGTATCTACGAGCCAGATCTGGCTATCGTCAGATAAGATTTCGTTGAAGACGTTAGTTAGATCGCTAACTGCCTCTTCTTCCTTGGATTGGATAGTGTCATATCTCTGGACTGGTAGACCCCATCCTTCCAAAATCTCTTCAACTTTCCGTACAATTGTTGTCTTGCCCGCTAGCTCGGGCCCTTCGAATAGTACTATCATCGTTCCTCCTATATGACTACGTGAGTCTTGTCCCAATACGCTTCAATATATTGAGCCAGGATATCGCACCCCTGCTCAAGGTCTCGTTCAGTATTGTTGAAGATACCAATCTTTGGTAGCTCAGACCTTCTGAAGGTATCGATCCAAAGGGCATTCATTAATGACGTCTCAGCTTCATCTTTTCGTTCTTCTGCTATAAGCCTCCGTTCTCTTGTATATGTGCTGCTCATCATACAAACGAGTATTGTGTCTTTCAATCTCAGAAGTCGATCAATATTCATTGTCTTCAGCCACAACTCTTCTTTTTTATCAGCCCCTTTTACTCTTCCTAGAGCTACGGAATTAACGTATTCAGTTAAATGAAATCGATCAACGAGCCATAGCATGCTTCGATCATCAAAGTCTGAAGAAAGCGTTGCTAACATGTCTTGGTATGGGAACTCTCCGCGTTCAGCTTTCCACCTCTCTACAGGGAAGCCATCGCTATTAAGTCTAGTTAGCAATACTGTCGATAGTGTGGTCTTGCCAGTACAGCGGGCGCCTTCAAATAAGACAATCACGTTCAATCTCCTCTATCATCCATTGCACCATTTTGAAGTTCTCGTTATTTATGATGTCGAAGTATAAAGTAGAGCCAAGATGCGGCGTGATTTTATCGAGAAACTTTTCTTGCTGCGGCCTCAGATCCTGGCTATCGAAACCCTTCACTTCGAGGAAGACGACCGAGCTATGATAAATGCAAATCAAATCACTTACGCCTGACATGCCTCTTGCTGATCGCCACGCTCCGCTCGTATTGATAACTAACCATCCACGTTTACGAAGCCACGTGATAATGCGTCTTTGGACATCTCGCTCCGAGCCTGGCTTAACTTCCATAGTAGAACCTCGCATATAGATACTCGTCAAGCTCATCCTCACCCGCAGTTATCCGCCACCCGATTGCATTCATGGCGTCCTTGAAACAGTGATCGATATTGAAGTAACCCCATGAACCCCATCTTCCTGCTGTTGTGACATTATGAGGTATAAGCCTACTCTTTGTCTCAGCCACAATTTCTCGAATACCTTTCATGGGGATTGGATATCCCGGGGCACTGCCAACTGATGCAACTTCTATCATCCTAGGATCGGCACCAAGTTTCGTATTCTCGAGAATCTTGACTGCCACATTACGATGCACTTGCTCGTTTGTGGCATAATCGGTTCTCATCTGTAGACTTGGAGCAAATAACCTTGGTAGTGGGTAATCCGGCCATCGATACGGATACTCAATCAGCAAAGAATCTTTACCATTTGGCGAATTTCTGGGATGATAACGACTTAGGAGTGTCACCCGATGTGGCCTCAGGTTCACATCAAAGTATGCCCAATGAAAGTCATATGGCAATATATCTCTGAAGCCGATACCCACAGATAGCACGTGGTTCATCACAAAAGCCGTTGAGCTGATGCCTACGTGTGGCGATATTTTTGAAAGAGGTAGTGTCCAATATAGATGTTCATATTCGATGTGCCTAGTTTTCGGTACATTCGAGACTAAGAGCCGCTTCCGCTCAAGATCAACGCCATCAACCTTCCCGTGTATGATATTGGCGCCAGCTCGTACCGCTTCTTCAATCAAATTCGACGTGATATTAGTTCCCGGAGCATATAAAAACTGTGCGTTGGGCCCCCAATTTTCTCTTGTCCGGTGATGTGGGTCTGGTAGCTTGACTCTATTTTTAATCCAATCAACATCCATTTCGATAGGGTCTGCGGTCCAGACTCGCTGATTAAATGGCCTGAAAAAGCTCTCATAAAACTCTTTTCCAAAAGCATTCATTCCGAGTTCCATGAGGTTAACTGCGCTGCTAACATAAGAGAAGGCGGAGCTATCGATCGCGACATGATCTTGAACGGGATATGGAACCGTTTTATCCTTACCAAGATAAACAGCCTTACGATTATGTGCTACGGCCCCAGAACGTACCATGAGTGCTTTAACGACTGGGTCCGTGGGTGTATATACATGCCCGCCATAATCAAATTTGAAGCCATTGTCCTCATACTGCTCGATCAGCCCGCCACAATCCCATGATACGACCAATGGCTCAGATCCGAGGTCTCCAAGTAGTTTGGCTAATCGTAAGCCCGTAATGCCTGCTCCTGCGATTACAACTCTATGCTTCATAGAACAAGCTCCTTGATCCTGTCAACTGCCTTTTTATAACCCTCTACTTCTTCCTTACCTCGCCATGCTCCATAATGTTTGATTGCCAGAATGTATCCCAATTCTGGATGCTTTTTGGGCGCTCCCCATTCTAGCTTAACCGCCTTATCACCCAAAATTTGCTGTCTTGCTGTGACACCAACCATTATGACAGCTTTACGGCCTTCAAGAAGTTGTCGAGTCCATGCTCTACATGTAAACACCATGCTTTCGTCTGGCTTCTCATTATCTGGAGTTCTGCACCTCACTGCATTCGTCCACATAATTCGGCCATTTAACAGCCACCGATCGCCAAACACCTCACCGAGCCTCCCATTTCCCGGGGAACCATAAAAGTCCCAGGCATACCAAACTGGCAAGATCTTTGCAACAACGTCTACGTCATCTACATGGAGATGTTCAAAGATTTCGATCCACTCTTGGCGTGCCGTATCTGATGCTTTGATCTCGCCAGGGTTTTGGCCAATCGCGAGAATGGGAGCAGAAGGATTACCGGCAAATAGAAGCGGAGGCGTTTGATATGCCGCGCCTTCACATGATCTGCATTTAGCGCATCCGCTAGCTAAGTCCCAAAGATTCATTGGCAATCCTCCTTATTTCGTCTAATACCATTTGTCTCAATATTGTTGGCGTTACCGCGCCTCTTTCATTTTTCGCATTCCAAAGAGTGTTCTTAACAGTCTGTATGCTGACGTCCAGATGATATGCTACGCCGTATTGATTCATATCTGTGAGTGTGCATAGGCGAAAGATTTCTTTCTGTCTAGGCGTCAACTCAAGACCGTCCATGAGAATTGTTGGGTCATCCATTATTCTTTTAATTTGGCGGAGGCCCTCTTCATATTGATTTCCCATTTGTCCTCGTATAAATCGATTAAAAGAGATGGATCGATGCCCAACATAATCATGATCTCGAGAAAGTAGAAGAAGACGTCGATAGCTTCCTTTGCGACCGCTTCAGTCGCTTCCTTAACGGGCTTAGTAGCCCATGGTCGCGTAGCTACGTTAATTTCATCTAGCACTTCGCTTGCTTCATTGATCATGCCGATGCACGCAGCTAAGAAGTGGTCAGAATAGATATCGACGCCTCCTTCATACTTTACGTCGAGCTCTTTCATCAACTTTTCTTGGAGGATAAAAAGGTGCTTGAGACTAGACATCGTCCCAGTCCTCATCCTCCTCTTCTTCTTCTACTTCTACTTTCTTTGCCTTGCGTCTTTTCTTGGGCGCTGGTGCCTCTTCCTCTTCAATCTCTTCTTCCTCTTCTTCGTCATCTGGCTCGACAAGGTCTTCGATTGCGCCAGTCTCGTTCAAGAGCTCGAGTATGCCTGATCGTGTAGCTGGACCAATCTTTTCTTCCAGCCCCTCAATGATATCGTCCTCGCTCACCTTTTTCTTCTTGCCGAGGGCCACGACAGTATATGTGGTAGCTAATCCAGAACCCTTGCGCTTGACGCGGAAGACATTGCCCGCTAAGCCACCAAACTCTTCGTCCAGCTCTTCAAGAGCTCTGCCGATTTGGATACCGAAGCTAAAGATTTTTGGTTCATCGGTTTCTACGAGTTTGACAGGCAGAAAAGCACGGAAGCGCGCCTGATTCCCGAGCTCGCAACCGGGACAACCTTTGCCAATACATGGAAACATTGGTGAGTTGCCGCCCTCTAGCCAAATAGCATGCTGATCAACGCTTAGCATCTCTTCCATATCAACGATCGATACCATATCTACCGAATCGCCATCACCGATCTTGACGAAGTCTCCGGCTCCTGATCCGACATCAGCCAGCGCCTTCCTTCCCTTACGAATCACGCTTCGCTTTGCCATTTTCCTCTCCTTTATGTTTTGTGAACATGGCTTCCACTAAGTCCAATAAAGCTTTACTACTTCTGGTATGGATATTCTTCTTTTCTCCGTAAATCATGTCGTTTGTCTTATAGGCACCATCCTCTATCGTTATGCTTACTACATCGATTCCTTTTCCTCTTGCTTTATTTGCGGCAAGACGAGTATGTATCACTGCCTCGCCGCCATGATAGTCCTTTCCGGCTGGCTGACCATCTGAGATAACTATCAACCACTTCTTTGTCGGCTTCTCTGAAAAGAATTCGCATGCTTTCTCTACTGCGTACCCATCATAGTTGTTAAATAGCCCCCTGCCTTCGATTACGTGCCGTGCCCGCCTCGCTACTGTCATTGTGTTATCATTATGCTTTCCTATGATATAAAGGACGGGAGTCTCATCCCCAACACCTCTTTCGAAATGAGTAGAGGTATGGCCAACCAAGACTGTTCTGATACGAGCCTCTTTCATCGATATCCAGGCAGCTAAGCCCACTCTCATTGCTTCATTAATCTTGTTCGGGTGCCCGCCTGCCATAGAGCCCGAGCAATCGACTAATATGATGACCTCGTAATCCCTGCCTGTACGTTGTTTAATTTCTGGATATGTAAATATCTTTCCATCAGTCACTATTCTTTGTAACCGTGTGCTGACAAGCTTTGGGCCTCTCGTGAGGGGCTGCCCAGGAGCATAATTCTTTGTCAATGAAGATCTAAGCTTTTTCGCTAGCGGCACGAATCTGGGATCAGGCTCTAGCTCATTAGCCGCCATCTTTATCTCTTCAGTCACCATTGGCGGAACCTTAGCAAGAGCTGTTTGCTTCTTTTCTATTCGAATAACGATGTTCCGCTTTTCCAGCTCTTTATTTACTTCGTCAATTATAGCGGGAATCGTCATTCTTCGTGAGGTAGTCTTGCCCTCTCCACATTCGGCCTTGAGCTCTTTGAGCGTCTCGCTGTCCACGGTAATCATGATACCGCCGCTGTCATATTTATCGGCTTCATTTGGTAGTGCTATTGCTGACCACCGAATTTGAGGATCTGCACAAATCTCTTGCCAAAGAGAAAAGATCCGGCCTAGCCGCTCGGTTTGGGTGCACACTTCTCTGAATTCCTTGAGTTTATCGTTATACTTTCCGAGTATGCCTCTCCAAACTGGTAAATCTGCATAATGCCAATTCTTGAAAGCGATAATCATGTCTATGAATTCAGCACCCCCATATCGTTCTGCTTCTACCTCACGAGACATCAGAAATTTGCTGATTCTTTTGAGAAGCTCTCCTTTGGGGAACCAAAATTCATGTGCCGCTGATATGAATGGTGCTAGGTTCTGGTGCCTCTGCTTGGCCCGCCACTCTATATAGATGTCTTCACATATGTTTAGGAAAGCGAACCATGGTGGGCCGCCAATCTTGGGCGAACCAAACTTTACTCTCACGATTTCGCTAGCGTAATGTAAATCTACGGGAGATTCGCGAAGATGCATGGCCTCATGAATAATCAAGCCATTGGTAGCGGCAACCATGATCTCTGTCTCTTCTTGCCTCGTGTATCCTCTATTTTGTATTGCCTCACTTATGAGCGAGTGCGGGGCAAGAATAATTTTTCCGTTCTCTATATCGGCGTATGCAGAGTCTACACGATCACCAATTTCAAGCTGAACATCCCTTTTACCGCATACTTCGATAGCTAGTTCGACTGAGCTATACATAAAACTTGGGAAGCTGGGCGACTTACAATTTGGGAAGACCTTGTACCATTCTTTTGTGTATAGATGCGAATTGTTATGAGCTTCAGCCGCTTCAAGCTTCGGAAGATCAACTATTGATTCGTGTCCAGAGAAATCAAATTTAGGCATCGAAGACGCTCGTTTCCTTGTACGCTTTCAGCGTGCCAAGCTCCATATTGATTTGATCAGACATTCTCTTACGCGTCTCTGGATCGCCAGAAGCTGCCTCAATCACATCATGAAACGCATCTCTCATAGATAAGCCAGCATCCACGAGCTGAGCAATTCGTATCGTTGCTCGAGTACTACAATCTACGTCCGCTTCACCACGTTCAACAACGTTTCTCAATTTACTAGCCATAGAGACAATACTCTTTGCCGCCGATTCAGAAACACCAACTCGTCCCATTAGAATCTCTATTTCAGCTTGCTCGGGTGGGGCGCCCACATGCACAGTCATGTGTACTCTATTAATGAAAGCTTGATCCAGCTCAAAGGTTCCTGTGAACTCCATACCTTGGTTGAGGGTCATGACAAAGATCGTGTTATCGGCAACCTCAAAACGTTGATTATGAACTTCAGTTCCTCTATCATCATCGAGGAGCGGGAAAAGAGTATTATGTAGCCATGGCTCGAGACGGTTGACCTCGTCAAGAACAATAACTGAGTTTCCTTGTTGGATGCAGCGAGCAAATTCTGAAGGATCGAACATGGTAGACCCTTCTGCTGCTTCCCGAAAACCAAACCATTCTTCTGGATCGCAGATAGCGGCACAATTGATCCTGACATGATTTCTCCCCGTCTTTTCAGCAAATCGTGTCAGGATCAATTGTGCCGCTATC
>Ga0209636_10001916_pt1 | contig 21099 bp, 20 predicted proteins | sample DeeMarSWOR152_54_FD_187464 | JGI IMG/M metagenome (GOLD analysis project Ga0209636, IMG submission 187464) | Marine sediment microbial communities from White Oak River estuary, North Carolina - WOR-1-52-54 (SPAdes) (version 2) | ecosystem: Environmental > Aquatic > Marine > Intertidal zone >...
CTGATTTTTCTTGAGGCGACTCGTCTGGATATGCCGTTTAATGCTGCAGTGTAATCTAAGTTTTCTCTTGCGGTTAAATCCTCATAGAATCCAACCTTTTCTGGCAAGTAGCCAGTAATACGCTTCACCTTGAGTGGCTCTCTGGTAGGGTCGAAGCCGCATATTTGAGCTTTGCCAGACGTCGGCTCAGTAAGTCCAAGGAGCATAAGTATCGTAGTGGTCTTGCCGGCACCATTGGGACCAAGGAAACCAAAGATCTCCCCCTCATCTACGTGGAGGTTCAATTTATCCACAGCAATGAATTTGCCGTAGGTCTTGACTAGCTCTTTGGTTTCAATTATCACCATGCTGTCTTCACCGTCTGCCCAGGCGCATAAACATTACTACCAGCCCGGCGATAACCAAAACCACAATGCCAATACCGACCCAACCCCAGATTGTCGGTGTCAGCACTGTGACCCTGACGTCGATATTGTCGAACGCATATCCGGATTCAGGATTAGCCGATATGGCCACCATATAATCACCAGCTATGGTCTTTTCTGCTGGCTTGATGTTGATTTGAACTTCTCGCTTATCACCTACTGGTAGAACATCAATATCTTGAGGGTCAAAGGTGATACTCCAGCCAGAGGGTTTACCTGTTATCGCCGAGCTGAAGTTGACTTTTTGAAGGTCTGCTGTTCCGGTATTGGTAATGAAGATGGTTAAGTAATTATCTTTACCAGCTGTGGCAGTGGTGTTTAATCGTCCGGTAGCAGGCTCTAACTCAACTTCGTACTTGGCTATGATTATAGCCTTAAGCTCAATGCTGCTCTTTATCTCTCCTGAAGCTACTTCTACAGTAACAGGATATTCCCCAGGCTCCGGCACTATCCACAAATATGGCCTCACTGTAACCTTGATTGTGTCGGGGAATTGCTTTTGGGGATCAAGACGAATAGCAGCTATTTCTGACCCTTCCCCATAGCTTGATGCAATGGAATAGCTAAAATTAGGAGGTACTTCAACCTGAAGATCAAAAACACGTGGCTCCTTACCACCCTTGTACTGTAATTCGATAGCGTAGGTGAAAAAGGATGTACCAGCGGGGCTGCTCAGTACAGGATACTGACAGGTGAGTATTATCTCTTCAGTTCCTGATGATTGCTGACCTGGTGGTGGTGAGGATAGGTCAAGGTGTGTATCTGACATTGCCGAAGCAATTGGCGCAGTCACCAGCCCACCAAGTAGCATCAATAGTAAGACAGCACAAGTTAAATAGTAGCCTGATCTAAATCTGCTCATAATCTTACAACCTCCCTTAAAATATAAGCCCGTCCAGGGACAGGCATTCGCTTTACATAGGAAACATAGCCTACAAGCATACCACTTTACCGAAAATGATTTTTCCTGTCAAGTTTGGGTAGTGGGTCAATTTGAAATAGGCTGTTTTTGAAATTTTTCTAAAAGAATTATTCCCTCTATTGTCCACACATGATCTAAGGAATATAATATAGCTAGTGGAAGAAAGAACAGAAAAAATAATAACCTGGATATTATTGGGGTTCGTGATATTTGTTATACTGGCGATACTGGTAGGAGGAGCCATGTGCTTCCACATTCTTAACCAAATAGAATAACTTCTGATTTGGGTTTCTCTTAACATTATGTCCAAATAGACCCACTACCCAAGTTTGCAGTCCGCGTATCAATATTCGATACTATCGGCACAGGAATTTACGGATGCTTAAGCCAGGTTTATGATCTGGAGTGGTAGAGCATCCTGAAAGTGGAGATAGGGGGATTCGAACCCCCGACCTCCGCGATGCGAACGCGGCGCTCTCCCAATTGAGCTATATCCCCACCAGAAACCAATACTAGCAAAGGCTGTGAGTTCGGTCAAGTTCAAAAATGCCCCCTATTTCGTTTTTAAATTCAGCTTGTACAACTTCTATTCCCTCATCAACATCATAAAGAATTCGGAGGTGTAATCAATTTCAATTTTCACACTTTCAGTCTGGCAATCAAGCAGATGCCCCCCAGCTTTCCTATCGCTGGTTATGAAGTGGAGATGATAACCGGGCACGTTTATTCCTTCCACATAAGTCGGACACCAGAACCCCACTAGACTGCCGGTAACATCATGAAATTCGAATACTGTCTGTCCCTCAAGTGCCTCAGCAAGGGACGGATACGGTTTACTTTGTGCAGGGACACTTCTCGCCTTGATATATTCAAAGGTCCCTTCCACTTTGATTGCGTAAAATATGTCTCTTTCCGGCAACATACTATCCAGATATTGCTTTAATTGCTCATAATCCAGAGCGTTATCCAATGAAACGGTTTTTTCTGGTTTGAAGAAAGTAACAACGGCAAACGGCGTTTCCATTGAATTCTCTGCCAGATAGGCTTTGCCATCCGCCTTTATTTGATAGAATTCGCCTGCTAATGCAATCATTTCTCCGTCGAGATTGTCAAAAGTACCTAGACCGAAATCGCCATGTTGCCTCAAGTCCTTGTATGTTAAATCTCCATCGAAGATCCCTTCTGAAAGGGCGCTAATTGTTGAACTTTGAAACATTACGTCTCTATCTTTTGGTGAACTTAGACAGCCTGGCGTACATATGGTTATGATTACAAGAGTTACTGCTAACAGAAGATAGACTTTATTCATGATTTCCTCCGGGGTATTTCGTTTACCAGTTACTTATGTCAACACCTTTTGCTGATTTCGTTGACAATTTTAGTTGGTATTAGCTAGACTTACAAGTTGCCAACCGAAAGGCACGCGAAACCACAGGATTATGCAAGTTACAAAGATAATAAAGCAATTTATGGAGCCACAGTCGGTGGCCCTCGTTGGAGTTTCTCGTTATACCGGCGAGGGAGCCTTCAACATTCTCGAAAACCTGCTCAGCTATCGCTATCAAGGCAGAATATACCCGATAAATCCTAGTGTTAGCGAAATATTGGGCATAAAAACCTACTCAAGCGTTGCGGAGGTAGCCGATGATATAGACTTGGCCGTGATAGCCACACCACGTGATCTGGTTCCACAACTAGTTAAGGAATGCGCCGATAGTAATATCAAAGCCATAGAAATAGTTGCTCAAGGTTTTTCAGATGCTCGCGATGAAGAGGGCAAACGGCTACAAAAGGAAATAGACAATATAGTCAAGGCTGGTCGAGCTAGAATATTAGGCCCTAATACATTTGGCACAGCTAACGCTTTTATTGATTTCAGCTCGACATTCATAAAAATAAGGATGAAGAGGCAACCCACCGGAATTATCTGCCAAACTGGTGCTTTCTTTGTCGGCTTTTCAGAAATGGCTTTTGTAGGCAAGGGGCTTGACTTAGGTAATGCTTGCGATGTCAGCTTCTCCGACGGGTTAGAATACTTCGATAATGACTCTGAAACGAAGGTTGTTGCCTTGCATATCGAAGGTACGCAGGACACGAAAGCCTTTACCAGCATATCTAAGAACATTGCCAGAAAGAAGCCTATAATTGCACTGAAGACAGGACAAAATGAGCAGGCGGCTAGGGCAATTCAGTCCCACACTGGCTCTCTGACGGGCAGAAAAGAGGTCTGGCAAGCGGTTTTTAAACAAGCTGGAGTGATTCAAGTAAGCGACGTGGAGGAGCTCATTGACTTAACCAGAACGTTCTCTTTGTTGCCACTGATGAAAAAATCAAAAATCGGGGTTGCTACAATTAGCGGTGCATTAGGTGTTATGACTATAGATGCCAGCCAAAACTTTGACATAGGTATAGATACACTGTCTCCTAAGACTCAGAAACTGCTCAATATGGTGGCACCTTCATGGCTTAAGGTTAGTAATCCGGTGGATATTTGGCCGATAATGATAGAAACGCAGCCAATCACGAAGCTAATGATTCAGGGGTTAGAGGCGCTTCTAGCTGACCACGAGTTGGGTTCTGTCTTAGTTATCTGCGCTGCTTTTGATGAAAAATGGGCAACTGACCTGTGTAAACTTCTGAGTGAATTGGCGGTAGCGCATCCTGATAAGCCTTTTACATGTTGTATTTATGGACCTTGTGCCGCACAGGCTATAAGGGAAATGCAAGATGCAGGTAAAGTTGCAGGGTTTCCCACGCCGAGAAGAGCTATAAGAGCACTAGCCCGACTAAATGAATATTCACGATTAAGAAGTGGGCTCTAGAATTACCCTAGCATCAACCGCCACAGCCCCATTCTTGTAAGCAAAAACCGGATTAAGGTCAAGCTCCTTTATCTCCGGATTTTTATCGATGAAATCAGATACCTTTAATATCATAGCTTCCAGAAATAGAATGTCAGCCGGCTCCTGTCCCCTATAACCTTCAAGCAAAGGATAACCCTTTATCTCCTTTATCATCTCACGGGCATCTCTTTTGTTCAGTGGAACTATCCTGAAGGAAACGTCTTTCAGCACCTCAACCAGTATTCCACCCAGACCGAACATCAATACAGGCCCGAATTGTGCATCCTTAGTCATACCAATGATAACTTCTATCCCTGGGCGAGCCATTTTCTGCACGGATATGCCCTCTATTTTAGCCTTTGGCTGATGCTTCTTAATCGCAGATAAAATTTCGCTGTAAGCCTTACCTACCTGAGCGGCGTTACCTAACCCCAGTTTGACACCACCGGAATCGCTCTTATGAATGACATCAGGTGAGACTATTTTTAGCACCACGGGGAAGCCCATTTTCTTGCTCAGAGCAACCGCTTCTGCTTTTGTCCGCACCAGTTTAGCTTCAATGACAGGTATCCCAGCAGCACCAATAAGCTCTTTAGACTCGATCTCGGTCAATCTTGCCCTATTTCCATTTCTGGCCTGTCTTAATATCTCGTTTTTAGTCATTTGAGTTACACCTTAGAGCTATCAGCCATAAAAACGACTTCAATTTTAGCCTATTTCGCAATTGCGTGCAAAACAGCCGGAAGAGACCCGTTAACAATTTCCAATACAAACCTCTATTCCGGCAAGTTCTGGATATATGCCATCGATTTATTATACACTAACGTAGAGAGGCGAAGATTCGCTATAAACTGGTGGAATGAAGTGCTAACATATAATTAACAGAAAGGAGCAGGTGCACCAAAATTGTCAGACGCCAATACCTCTTACAAGCTAAAGGTTTTAGGTATTGCCGGCAGTCCTCGACGTGAAGGTAACACCGACCATCTACTTCAACAGGTAATGGCTGGTGTTGCCAGCCAGGGTGTCGAGACGAAAACAGTTATACTTAGCAAGCTGAATATTTCGCCCTGTCGTCACTGTGATGGCTGCATTGAAACCGGTAAATGCGTAATAGATGACGACATGCAGTGGCTACACACCGATTTAAGAGAAGCTGACCGCTTAGTCCTTGCATCGCCTATTTTCTTCATGGGTGTTACTGCACAAGCCAAAGCTATGATTGACCGCTGCCAGGCATTGTGGGTAATTAAATACGTACTTGGGCTTCCAGTAGCAATTAATCCCGACAGAGAACGCAGAGGTATTTTTGTCTCAGTTGGCGGAACAAGGCTCCACAATCTATTTCAGCCAGCTATGGCTACGGTCAAAAGCTGGTTCCTAGCCTTGGATATCAAGTATGATGGTGAGTTGGTCTTTTCTGGAATCGACGAAAAGGAAGCCATTCTTAAACACCCGACAGCACTAAAGGATGCATTTGCTGCTGGTCAAGAACTAGCCGCTGGTACTATGCTGAAGTAAACCGCAAATCAAACAAAAACTAGCAGCTATTGCTTTATCAGCTCCGATAACTCATGTTAAAATGTCTCGACCTTGAATTGCAGGATTAGCATAGGAGACAGCCAATGCCTAGTAAAAAGAAGCAGGAATGGCAAAAAGTCACATTAGCTCCAGCTATCGAGCGTTTCCACAAAAGACAAGATAAATTTGAGACCAGCTCTGGTATCGATATCTCGCCAGTTTATACTCCTGAAGATATTCCAGATTTTGATTATTCTGCTTCTTTGGGCTTTCCTGGTGAATACCCGTTTACTCGTGGCATACAGCCTAACATGTATCGCGGTAGGCTGTGGACAATGCGCCAATATGCTGGTTTTGGCAGTGCTGAGGAATCCAACAAGCGCTACCGTTATCTTCTTGAGCAGGGTCAAACCGGCTTGAGCATTGCTTTTCAATTGCCAACCCAAATCGGCTACGATTCAGATCATCCCCTAGCTAAAGGTGAAGTCGGTAAAGTAGGAGTGGCTATAGACACTTTAGAGGACATGGAGATTCTATTCAAAGATATTCCCTTAGACAAAGTCAGCACATCCATGACCATAAATTCTACCGCTCCCATTCTTCTTGCTATGTATATTGCTATGGCTAAAAAGCAAGGCGTTGTCCCAGCTAAGTTAGATGGCACTATTCAAAATGACGTACTCAAAGAATATATCGCTAGGGGCACGCATATTTTCCCGCCTCGATCCTCGATGCGATTGACTGTCGACATCTTTGCTTATTGCAGCCAGCATGTCTCGCGATGGAACACCATCAGCATCAGCGGCTATCACATTCGTGAAGCTGGCTCTACAGCAGCTCAGGAGATCGCCTTCACCCTGGCTAATGGCATCGCCTATGTTCAGGCAGCTATCACTGCTGGGTTGGATATAGATGAATTTGCCGGCAGGCTGTCCTTTTTCTTCAACGCACATAATAATCTTTTTGAAGAGGTGGCTAAGTTCAGAGCTGCACGCCGTCTCTGGGCCAAGATTATGAGCCAAAGATTTAAGGCCAAAGATCCCCGCTCAACGATGCTGCGCTTTCATACGCAAACCGCCGGCTGTACACTGACTGCACAACAGCCATATAACAATATCGTCAGGGTAGCCATCCAGGCTCTAGCCGCAACTCTGGGTGGCACACAGTCACTTCATACAAATTCCTTCGATGAGGCGCACGCTACACCATCACAAGAGGCAGCAACCATCGCTTTACGTACCCAACAACTCCTGGCCTATGAGACAGGTATTGGTGATGTCGTTGACCCTCTCGGTGGCTCCTATTTGATAGAATATCTCACCGAAGCTTTAGAAAAGCAAGCCGCCGAATACATCGATAAAATCGACAAACTGGGCGGTGCCGTAGCTGCCATAGAACAAGGCTTCCAACAGAGAGAAATCCAAGAAAGTTCTTATCGCCAACAGAAAAATATTGAGGAAAACAAAGCTACTGTGGTAGGTGTTAACAAATTTGTCTCAGCGTCACCCGAAATACCAGAGCTACTGCGAGTGAATCCTGAACTTGAAAATAAACAAAGGGAAAGATTGGCTAAAGTGAAGAAAAATAGGGACAATCACAAGGTTACCAAAGTGCTTCAGAATCTGGAAGAGGTAGCCCGTAGCCTCGATAACACCATGCCTGCGTTCATCGATTGTGTTGAAGCTTACGCTAGTATCGGCGAGATATGCGATGTACTACGCAAGGTATTTGGTACCCAAAGAGAATATCTCGTCTTTTGAAAATGTGCAGGTAATAAACTTTAGAATGGAAGGACAAACAGATGGATTTCGAATTGACTGAAGAACAGAAAATGTTCCAGGCTATGGTGCGTGACTTTGCTACCAACGAGGTCGAGCCAATAGCGGCAAAAATTGACGAGGAGGGAAAATGTCCCCCCGAAATCATTAAGAAGGCAGCTGGTTTGGGTCTATTCGGCATTACCATTTCTGAGGAGTATGGGGGCAGTGGTGGTGATTATCTATCCATGGCTATTGCTGCAGAAGAGCTATGTCGGGCGTCAGCTTCTGTGGGCACAATCTTCCTGGCCAGCTTATCACTGGCTTGCTATCCTGTATACAAATTTGGTAACGAGGAGCAAAAGCGTAAGTATGTTACACCTATAGCGAAAGGCGAAAACCTAGCATGCTTCGCCTTGACCGAGTCTGGTGCCGGAAGCGACGCAGGAGCTCTGGAGACTACTGCCACAATGCAAGGTGATAAGTATGTTATTAATGGCACCAAGATATTTATAACCAACGGTGCTGAAGCCGAAATTGCTGTAGTTTTTGCCACTGTCGACAAGTCGCTGAAACACAGGGGAATAGCTGCCTTCATTGTCGAAAAAGGTACTGCTGGTTTCTCTGTAGGCAAGGAGGAGAATAAACTTGGCATACGTGGCTCATCAACAGCAGAGCTGGTTTTTGAAAATTGTCAAATACCAGCAGCTAACATGCTAGGCGATCAAGATCGTGGCCTAAGGATAGCTTTGGAGGCGATAGATTCTAGCCGGGTCACTGTAGCCGCTCAGGCTGTAGGTATCGCTCAAGCTGCCTTCGATAATTCTCTCGCCTATGCTAAGGAACGCCAGCAATTCGGACAACCGATAGCTAACTTTCAAGCAATCCAGTGGATGCTTGCCGATATGGCGACCCATATTGACGCAGCTAGGCTGCTGACTTATCGCTCTGCTTGGCTCAAAGATCATGATATGCCATTTATAAAAGAAGCAGCTATGGCAAAGGTCTATGCTGCTGAGACATCTAGAATGGTTACCAACAATGCTATTCAAATTCATGGTGGCTATGGCTATTGTAAAGACTACCCCGTGGAGCGCTATCTGCGTGATGCTAAAATAACCGAAATCTATGAGGGAACATCAGAGATGCAGAGAATGACCATTGCTAGAGTTCTTATGAGAGAGGGTTAAAAGAGAGAAATGATTAAGAAAGTTCACCATATTGCTGTTGCAGTCAAAAACCTGGATGAAGCGCTCGAAGTTTATGAGAACCTTTTCGGCACTAAACACAGCAAGATAGAGACAATGCAACAGCAAGGAGTAAAAGCAGCCTTCTTACCTATAGCTGAAGGTGGCGAGATTGAGCTTCTAGAGCCGATTGACCCCCAAGGTGGTGTAGCCAAATTCCTTGAAAGCCGAGGGGAAGGAATCCATCACATCTGCTTCGAGGTTGAAAACGTTGATCAAGAGCTTGGTAGACTAGCCGACAAGGGTGCTCAACTGATTGACAAGCAGGGTCGTCTTGGCTTAGTCGGTAAAGTTGGCTTTATACATCCCAAATCAACAAAAGGGGTACTTATTGAACTGGCACAAAAAGTGTAAGGAGAGAAGCCAATGGCAGAAGAAACTAAAATCCGAGTGCTAGTTGCAAAACCTGGTCTTGATGGCCATGACCGTGGAGCCAAGGTAGTTGCCAGAGCTCTCAGGGATGCTGGCATGGAAGTAGTCTATACTGGAATAAGGCAGACACCAGAAATGATTGTTGAGGCAGCGGTGCAGGAAGATGTCGACGTTGTTGGCTTAAGCATTTTATCTGGAGCACACTTGGAACTTTTCCCACCAGTCATGGACGGGCTTAAGAAAAGGGGGAAAACCGATGTCCTGATTATTGCCGGTGGCATTATACCTGATGAGGATATCCCTGCTTTACAGAAAATCGGCATAAAAGCTATTTTTGGGCCTGGAACTCCTACACCTAAGATTATCGAATTTATCAAGAACGAACTTGCTAGCAGAAAAAATTAGGCTGGCTTATCAACTTCTGGCTTTTCCAACGATAGCTCCCATATTCTTTAAGTTTTCTCTTTCCATAAATTGCTTGATGCCATCCAGCACATCCAAAGTAGCTTGAGGACTGGTCAAGTTAGCCGTACCAACCTGGACAGCACTAGCCCCAGCCATCAAAAATTCTAAGGCGTCATCAGCACAACTAATTCCTCCACAGCCTATTATGGGTATATCTACAATCCCAGCAACCTTGTACACAATGTAGAGAGCGATAGGCTTTATTGCCGGACCGGAAAGCCCACCAACAAAATTACCTAATGAAGGCCGGCTCGCATTTATGTCAATTGTCATCCCTCGTACAGTGTTAATTAGAGTTATGGCATCGGCTCTAGCTTCACTTACAGCTAAGGCAATCTCTCCTATATCCATAACATTGGGACTCAGCTTTACAATAACAGGTAAGCTACTGACTGATTTAACCGCTGCTGTAACCTCGGCAGCAGACTCTGGATTGGTGCCGAATTCCATCCCGCCCGATGTTATATTAGGGCAGCTTATGTTTACTTCAATGCCACTTATCCCGGCGACACCATCCAGTCTAGCAGCGACCTCTGCATACTCGTCGATGGTCTCACCAGCGATATTGACAATGACCGGCACCTGCCACTTATCCCAAACAGGAGCTTTGTCTTTTATCACAGCTTCAACCCCAGCATTCTCCAGACCTACAGAATTAGCGATTCCCCAAGCTGTTTCCACTAGGCGAGGTTGTGGATTGCCCTCTCTAGGTTTTAAGGTTGTGCCTTTACAAACGATAGCTCCCAGCCCTTGTATGTCAACCAGTTCACTATATTCAATGCCATAACCGAAGGTACCGGAGGCTGTCATCACAGGATTGGCCAGAAGTAAGCCCCTTTTGTGAGCTGGGGCTAGCTGGATGCTTAAGTCAACCATTTCAAATTCTAGTCGATTGCCTTGATTTAGTCACCGATTCTATTTTGCCTGCCATTGTTGATGATTTGTCCCGACGGTCATCAATTTTGAGAAATGTAACCACTCGTGACACTCCTTTATTAAAAGGGACCTCGTGCATTTTGAGAATTACCTCAAGCACTTTCTCAAGAGGACCTTCAATTATAGTTCCCATTGGCGTTAGACGGTAAGATATATCTTTCCTGCCTTCTAGAACCTCAAGGCAGCCAGCAATATAACGGCTAAGTCCAGTATCACCAGTGCCTACTGGAACAATTGATACTTCAGCAACTACATGTCCTTTCATCACCACCTCCAACGTTGAATGATTAACAGACATCTATAGTATAGCCAAGCTACTAACGAAATGATAGTATGTCATTATTATCATCCACAGTGAAATGTGCTAAAATCTCAAAATCATAGCCTGTACGGGTAAAAGAGAAGCATTCACAGGTAGCATATGAACTATATTATCAGACGCATGCAAGATAGGGATATCCCTCAAGCGCTTGAGCTCGACCGCGAGGCTTTTCCAACTCAATGGCCTCATCCTACATATGCGTCCTTCAAGCAGGAACTCCGTAACCGGTTAGCCTGTTATATAGTGGTCACTAAACCGGGTGAATCGGAGATGATTGAACAGAGTCCTGACAATAGAAAATTCTGGCAAAAACTTCTTCACATTTTTGACCACGACCGCTTCTTCGGTGAGGAAATATCTACAACGAAGGAGTATGTCGTCGGCATCGCTGGTTTCTGGGTGATGGTGAATGAGGCACATATCACCACCCTTGCTGTGCGAGACTCTTATCGTCGACAAGGGGTAGGAGAACGACTGCTGATTGAAATAATCGAAATGGCAGTTCAATTCAACGTAAATGTGGTCACGTTGGAAGCACGTGTCTCGAACAAACAAGCCCAGGCACTATATGACAAGTATGGATTTCAAAAGGTTGGTTTGCGGCGGGCCTACTACACAGACAACGGAGAGGATGCGTTACTTATGACTACAGATTCTCTGACCTCCAACACTTTCCAATCTCGTTTCCAGCAACTCAAACAGAGTCACATACATAGATGGGACGAGCTCTATGTTACTGAACTGGCAAAAGTCACCTAACACGTTTCTGGACGTCAACAACTATCTTAATATTGGAGTGGTAACATGAGTGAGATGAAAAGCGCCTGGGAAAAAGCCATGGAAAAGGTAGAAAAACTGGGCAATCTCTCTGAAGAAGAGCTTAAACAGCTGGAGCACCGGCCGGCTGGAAACAAATTAGCTGCCAAATACCTTCAAGAGATGGACTATAATCTGGATGCTGAGTTGACAAAATATAAGGGCACAGGTATCAGAAAGTACGTTCTCAAAGGTGCCCAGGAGATATTCCTGCACAGTATATTCCTGCCCAAAAATGAGCACGACATGCAGACAATAAGAAGAGCTATGGCAGGTCTCAGGCTGCTGAAGGAAAACAAAAATCCTATCGACGCCATCCTTGACCGGATAACCAACCTGCTTAATTATTATGGGCAAGCCAGACAGCAGACATATCTCCAATTTAAAAAAGATTTCGAGGCTAAGCTGCAAGAGGCCAATAAGGCTATGCAACAACAGATAGGAACCGAAGCCCGCATTGAGCCAGAACAGCACCCACAGTTTGTGGAAGAATGGCGCCGGATCAACAGCCAGCTTGATGCCCAATACGAAAAAGCGCTCGAAGAGCATAAACAGCAAATATTAAAAATGGCCTAAGTCATATTGTCTAGCAGTGTGGTGTCTATAGGTAGAACAGGTTTCTAGTCTGCTTTTCTCAATAGATGACTAAGGAGGTAAATATGGAAAAAAAGGGATCTGAGGAGCTGCTGAAAATCTTGAAGGAGATGAACAAAAACTTGGAGAATATAGGCTCCCGCTTAGACAAAATAGATGGTACACTTGAGAAAATAAAGGGCGAGACAAAGAAAAAACGTGGATCTATGTTTGACCTTTAACGGCAACTTTTGTCTGGATCGAGTCCAGCATTAACATATCACCCTCCAATGCTTTATAATAGCTCCGTTATTCACCAAAACCTGAAGGGAAAGATAGATGCGTTTTAAGTGTGTTACCTGCGGAATCGAATTCGAGAATATCGAAGAGCTAGCAAGCCATAAAAAGCAACACCAGGCCAGTTTGAGAGGTTCTTCAGGAGTGACCTGCTTAGGTTGTGGCAAAGGCATCTCTTTGGAGCCATCCAAGATGAACTACAGCGGTCCGCTCACTTGTCCCAATTGTAACCGGACGATGACTGTCGTTATAGAAGGTGGTGAGGTATGCGTGGCTCGCCTTGGCTAGAAATCATTTGGTGCCCCCAAGGGAATTCGAATCCCTGTTTTCAGCTTGAAAGGCTGACGTCCTAGTCCCCTAGACGATGGGGGCAGGAAGCTTTAAGGATAGACAGGCAGGACTTCAAGCCCATCTGTCTCAGGAAAGCCAAACATTATATTCATATTTTGTATAGCCTGTCCAGCCGCCCCTTTGACCAGATTGTCCAGACAACTGATAACTATAATCGTGCCAGTCCTAACATCAATGGTAGGATAAACAAGGCAAAGATTGCTTCCCCACGTTTGTTTAGTTTCAGGTGGCTTATCAAGTACCCTGATAAAATGTTCCCCTCTATAATAACTGCGATAGAGTTTTATTAGCTCCTCTTTCCCCTTAACTGGCTTTCCTTCATTCGGCTTGGCATAGCATGAACTTAATATGCCTCGAGATGTCGGCACCAGATGCGGTAAGAAAGTCACCGAAGGAGAAAAACCTGGATTCAGCACCTCGAACTCCTGGACAATTTCCGGCAGGTGGCGATGTCCCTGCACAGAATAGGCAAGGACATTATCAGCCGCCTCGGCATAATGGGTTGATAAGCTTAGAGTCCTGCCGGCTCCGGAAACACCAGACTTGCTATCAATGATAATATCTGGATAAATAAGGCCTTCTTTAACCACCGGTGCTAGAGCCAACAAAGCCCCGGTGGGATAACAGCCAGGATTGGCTACCAGGCTGGCTTTGGCAATTTTAGCCCGATGAAATTCAGGCAGGCCATAAACAGCCTTCTGTAACATCTCCGGTGCTGGATGAGCAAAATCATACCACTGCAGGTATTTACTGGCATCCTTAAGTCGGAAATCAGCACTGATGTCAACAACCTTGATGCCACGTTCAAGCAAGGGCAATATGACTTCAGCACTTGCCTTATGGGGCATTGCTGAGAAGACGAAGTCGACTTCGACAAGCTCTGCAGTAATTGTGAGCTCAATATCAGCCAGGTGAGGAAAGACCTCGGCTAGTTTTTGCCCGGCAGCACTCCTGCCAGTAATTGAGCAAAGCTTCACCTTGGGATGCTTATAAAGCAACCTGGCTAACTCAACTCCGGCGTACCCGGTAACATTTATAATGCCAACTTTTATTTGTGACATAACCAACTCCCCCGTTCAAACTCTAATTCAGTTCCCTCAGATGACAGGTATCATTGAGCGACAGGGCCGATGGAATCCCACCTCGTACCTCAAAAATATTAATGGCGCAGACATCTTGAGCGATTTGCCAAAAATGCGAATTATCTAAACCTAGAAAGCTAAGAATAAGAATCTGGCAGACCACCTTATGGGACACCAAAACAACTGTTTCTTTTGGGTGCTGGGCTATCAGGCTGTCCACCTCTGAAGCTGCTCTTTCTCTGACCGCGGTAAGACTCTCACCGCCAGGAAATCTCACCTTATGCGGGCTCTCCATCCATTTTGAGTAAAGGTCTCCATTCTTGGCAGCAGCCTCTTCAGGAGACAAACCCTGCCACTCCCCATAGTCTATGTCGATAATAGCAGGCAACAGCTTTACTTCCAGGCTAAAAGGACGCCCCATTATTTCAGCTGTGGTCAATGCACGATGAAGCGGGCTGGAATAAAGTGCCGAAACTTGCCAGTCAGCTATTCTGGAAGCTACAGCTTTAGCCTGCTTAATTCCTACCTCATCCAGCTGGATATCGGCTCTACCACGAAATCTTTCCACCCGATTCCACTCCGTTCGTCCATGCCTGACTAAAATAAGCCGTGTCAAAGCTTCTAGCTCCTGACAGAGACATTATCTTTCCACAACCATCGCCATACCTTGACCGCCACCAATGCACATGGTCACCAGACCCAAATGCAAGTTTTGTCTCTTCATCTCATGCAGTATTGTAACTGTCAATCTGGCTCCGGTACAACCAATAGGATGACCCAGAGAGATGCCACTCCCACGGATATTAGTATTTTCCATACTTAATCCTAATTCCCTCATGCACGCTATAGCTTGGGAAGCAAAAGCTTCATTTAACTCGATTATGTCCAAATCTTTGATGCTTATGTCAGCTCTCTCTAGGGCTTTCTTGACCGCTGGAATAGGCCCTAGCCCCATATACGCAGGGTCAACACCACCAGAGGCATAGGACTTGATGACTCCGGATGGTTCAAGCTTCAATTCTTTAGCCTTGTCCTTGCTCATCAATACTACAGCTGCAGCTGCGTCATTGATACCAGAAGCATTTCCAGCGGTAACCGTGCCATCTTTCTTAAACGCCGGTGGTAACTTCGCCATCTTTTCCAGGCTTGTATCCATAGGCCGCTCGTCGGTATCAAAGACCACAGCTTCCCCCTTCTTCTGTGGAATAATCACTGGCACTATCTCCTCTTTGAATATGCCCTGGGTTGTAGCTGCTCTAGCCCGTTGATGGCTCAAAAGCCCAAGTTCATCCTGCTCTTGCCGAGAGATTTTGTACATCTCAGCAATGTTCTCTGCAGTCAGACCCATATGATAACCGTAGAATATCTCCCATAGCCCATCGTAAACCATCAGGTCAATAGCTTCACCTTTACCGCCAATATCCATTCGATAACCCCAACGAGCCCGAGGTAAGACATACGGCGCACAACTCATATTCTCCATGCCTCCGGCAACTATTATTTCAGCCTGACCGAGCATTATTGACTGAGCACCTAAGGTGATTGCCTTTAGTCCTGAAGCACACACCTTATTTACAGTAAAGGCATTTGTCTCCTTGGGTAGACCAGCATAGATAGTAGCCTGTCTGGCAGTATTCTGTCCCTGACCTCCCTGCAGCACATTGCCCATAATAACTTCATCAACCTGTACCTCTTTGAGCGATTCGTCCCAGTCATAATGACCCTTTTCCAACTCGGTCAGCCCACCATCCCCTATTGCCTTTGGAGTATACTCAAGCAGCTTTTTGCTAGCTTTGGGTCGTAGACCAACTCGCTTCAATGCTTCCTTTATCACCAGCACACCAAGATTTACCACCGGGACATCTCTCAAGGAACCACCGAAGGTACCAATGGCTGTTCTCACCCCGCTAACAATAACTACGTCTGGCATATCTCTCTACTCCTTAGCTAGCTCAAGAATGTCTATTTTCCGACAGCTTATGGAAAAGCTCTGGAGCTAATTCCCTAATAAGCTCGCGGTTGGAGCCATCAGGATTGCCAAATAAAGGAGTAATCGAAATCTTATTCTGCTCCAGCGCCCAGATATCAGTTCCCGAAATCGACTGCCACTCAGAGTTACCACGCATAATCCAATGATATTGCCGCTTTCCATCGTGTCCAGGCTCGATTCTGTCGCTATAATTGCGTTCACCTAACCTGGTAACCTCTATTCCCTCAAGTTTCTCTCGAGGTAGATTAGGCAGGTTAACATTCAAAAGCATTCTCCGGGATAGTCCCTTATCAACGATTTCCTTGGCTATAAGCTTAGCCAGACTGGCACCTATGTCGAAATGAAGACTTCCAAAAGCAGCTACAGAAATGGCCATAGCAGGAATACCATAGAAAAATCCTTGCAAAGCAGCACCAATTGTTCCTGAGATAAAAACATCGTCTCCCAGATTGGGCCCCTCGTTGATGCCGGAAACTACCAAATCCACTCTGTCTTTCAAGACGAGTTTAAGAGCCAGAATAACACTATCAGCAGGAGTGCCCTCTACTGAATAGGCAGCCACCCCTTCCACCGGTGACTTTATCTCAAACATTCGCAGAGGTTGGCGGAACGTTACCGAAGTGCCAGCGCCGCTCTGGTCTCTATCCGGGGCAACCACAGTAACTGTGGCTATGTCACGCAGTTCTTTCGCCAATGCCCAGAGTCCATCAGCATATACGCCATCATCATTACTAACCAGTATCTTCAAAGAAGTCTCCCCAAAAACCATTTGAGTTTATCACATCAACCACCAGAGGACAAACTCAATAATGTAGCATCTGTTCGGACTTTTTTCTAAGTCCAATTTAGTCGTGCCCTTTTATGATCGAGTTCAGCCAGGCTAAAGCCTCGTATTCACATCTCTGATAGCATACTATCCCGCATAATGCCATCTTGCACCACCGTCAAAACAAGGCTATAATCTTCCTCGGGCTAACGTAATGAACCAGAATAGATTTCACTATGGGCTCATTGCCGGCATAATAGTTGCCCTTTTCTTCGGTGTTGCCCTGTATCTTCGTGTTGTCCTTCCTTATGACCAGGTCTTCGTTGGCGACTGGATAAAGTTTACTGGGGTCGACGCTTCCTTTTTTATGCGTAGCGTTGACAACCTTGTCCATAACTTTCCTCATCTCAACTCCTTTGACCCTTATATACTCTATCCAGGTGGTGGTGGTCCCGGGTCGCGTACTTTTTTTGTCTATTTCCTCGCCGGCATTACCTGGCTTGTTGGCTTAGGCTCGCCAAGCCAACATACTGTTGATATCGTTGGTGTCTATTTCCCGGCAGTATTAGGCGCCTTGACCGTCATCCCGGTCTATTTCATCGGTAAGGCACTGCTCAGCCGCTGGGCTGGCGTAATAGCTGCGGGCTTGATCGCCATCTTCCCTGGTGAATTTCTCGGCAGGTCGATACTCGGTTTTACTGACTATCATGCTGCCGAAGTGCTATTCACCACAATCGCCATGCTGTTCCTTATTTTAGCAGTAAAAAGCGCCACGCAAAGCGGAATGACCCTCAAAAATGTGGAATCCTGGGACTGGGGGACTATATCCAAGCCATTTATCTACAGCTTGCTTGCTGGCATCTTTCTCGGAATATATTTCCTCACCTGGGCGGGGGCGTTGCTTTTCGTTTTCATCATTTTTGCCTACCTTGTAGTCCAGTTCATTATTGACCATTTGAAGAGTAGGTCTACCGATTACCTCTGCTTTGTCAGCACTATCACCTTTCTTGTTGCCCTGCTGATGTTTTTGCTAGCATCTCCGGACAAAATGCATTTGGTTTCCCTGATTATTGCTATCCTTGTCCCCGTAGCTTTAGCTGGGCTTGCCCGTCTCATAGCAAACCGCGGCATAAAGCCAATCTTCTACCCGGTTGCCATCCTTGGGCTTGGTCTAGCTAGCCTGGCAATTTTCTATATTGTCAGCCCATCTCTTCTTCGAACTATGACAGTAAATCTCAGCATCTTTAGATGGCCTATCGGGACAACCGTCCTTGAGATGAATCCATTGCTCTTTCCTGGTGGTAATTTCTCACTGGCCGTCGCCTGGGGAAATTTCACCACCTCCTTTTTCCTTAGTTTCATCACCCTGGGCATACTTGTCTATTCCGCCGTCAAGCGAGGTGAACCTGACAAAACGTTGCTCATTATCTGGAGCCTAGTTATACTGGCGGCTACCTTATCCATGCGTCGCTTTGCCTATTACTTTGTCGTCAATGTGGCTTTGCTCACCGGTTACTTATCATGGCTAGCCCTTGAATTCAGCGGCTTCAGAGAGAAGAAGGCTGAGCCTGCAGAAGCACTCAGAGAGACGAAAAAAGAAGCCAAACTGAAAAAAAGGCGTAGCCCGCGTTCTGCCAGCTGGTTAAACAAAGGACTGGGGATTATAGTCGTCTTTTTCCTTGTTTTCTTCCCCAACATTGGCAAAGCTGTAGATACCGCCAGTAGTCCTAGGTTTGCGCCCAGCGATGCCTGGTGTGAATCACTTTCTTGGATGAGAGATAACACTCCGGACCCGTTCGGCAATCCTGACTTTTACTACGCCATCTATGAGCCACCACCTCCAGGTGAAAGCTATGATTATCCCCAAACTGCTTACGGTGTTACTGCATGGTGGGATTACGGCTATTGGATAATCCGCATTGGCCACCGCATACCCACATCCAGTCCTGGCTCTGGCAATAAAGGGGAGGCTTCGTTTTTTGCCGCTCAGGACGAAGTCTCAGCCAACGATATTATGGATAAACGGTGGGGATCAAAATATGTCATCGTTGACTATGATCTCGTAATGCCATTAAGAAAATTTCACGCTGTGGCAACCCTTAGCCACAGCAGCCCAGATAAGTTCTACGATGTCTACTATCAGCCAAAGGACAGTAGGCTAGAGCCGGTGATACTATTCCACCCTGAATACTACCGTTCACTAGCTATCAGGCTATATAATTTCGATGGCAAACAAGTTACTCCCCGTAGCTCTATAGTAATTTCCTTTGAAGAAAAGATATCCCGCGACGGTCAACCCTACAAGGAAATCACCAGCGCGAAATCTTTCCCCAGCTATGAGGGAGCTGAGGCTTATATCTCAAGCCAGGAATCCAGTAATTACAGGATAGTCAACGATAACCCGTTTGCCAGCCCTGTACCTTTACAAGCCTTAGAACATTACAAGTTAGTTTATGGTTCTGAGAGTTCCATGGTCATTCCCGACGGTAAACTGATTCCCGAGGTAAAGATTTTTGAACATATTAAACAGTAGAATTCGCCACAGCTAAATGGGGTAGCTCTTTGCTAAAACTGGAAGAAAAAATAATTAACAAGTCCGCTAGGATAGGTATAGTTGGCCTTGGTTATGTTGGTTTGCCTCTAGCAGTAGCTTTTTCAGAGACAGGCTTCAAAGTATTGGGTGTCGATATCCAGCAAAAAAGAGTAGATTCGGTTAACCGGGGACAGTCTTATATTACCGATGTGCCTGCAGAACGCCTTCAAGCCGTAATAGCTAAAAACTGTTTACAAACAACCACAGAACAAAGCAGTCTCAGGGAAGCGGATGCTGTCTGCATTTGTGTGCCTACACCGTTAACCAAGTCTAAGGACCCTGACTTATCCCACGTAATTCATGAATCTAAAGAAATAGCTAAATATCTCCATCCTCAGCAACTTGTTGTTTTAGAAAGCACCACCTATCCTGGCACTACCAGGCAAAAGGTATTACCTATACTAGAGTCCTCGAAGCTTAAATGCGGCATTGATTTCTATCTGGCTTATTCGCCAGAGAGAGTCGATCCCGGCAATAAAAAATATAGCATTCAGAACACTCCAAAAATCGTAGGTGGTATAAATCCTGAGTCTACACATCTGGCTAAAGTTCTTTACTCTCAGATAGCAAATGCTGTAGTTTCTGTCTCCTCTCCGGAAGTAGCTGAAATGACCAAGATTTTTGAAAATGTTTTCCGCAGTGTGAACATTGCACTGGTCAATGAACTGGCTCATCTGTGCCATAACATGAAGGTTAGTGTCTGGGAAGTTATCGATGCCGCCTCAACAAAACCTTTTGGCTATATGCCCTTCTACCCCGGGCCTGGTGTAGGCGGGCATTGTATCCCACTGGACCCGTATTACTTGTCCAACAAGGCTAGGGAATTTGACTTTCATACCAGGTTTATCGAGCTGGCAGCTGAGATTAACGAGCGCATGCCGCATTACGTCGCCCTTCGCATTCTGGAAGCCCTGAGTGCAGCCGGCAAGCCCTTGAACGGAGCCAAGGTTTTTGTTCTGGGAGTGACTTATAAGAAGGATACCGAAGATACAAGGGAGTCACCCTCTTTGAAGCTGATTCAGCTCCTCATTGAAAAGGGGGCTGATGTAAGCTATCACGACCCCTACATACCTAAAATATCGCTTACCCAAGGTAGCCTTTCATCAGTAGAGTTAACGAAGGCGAACCTGTCTCTGGCCGATTGTGTGGTAATAGCTACCGACCATAGCTGTTATAATATGGATGATGTAATTGCCCCTTCAAGGCTAGTTTTCGACACCCGTGGAGCTACCACTGGACTAAAAAACAATAACATAGTCAGGCTTGGAGAGTGAATGATTAGCAGGAATATCGCTGTCATTGGTTGTGGCTATTGGGGAAAGAATCTGGTACGGAATTTTGCTGAACTCGGTGCCCTCCACACTATATGTGACTCAGACCCCAAGTTACTCGAGCCTTTCAAGTCACTCTACTCTGAAGTTAACACTGAAATAGATTACCACAAGGTTCTTGCCAATCGGCAAATCAAAGGTGTGGTTATCGCCACACCAGCAGTGTCTCATTACCCTATGGCAAAAGAAGCCATTGGCTCGGATAAGGATGTTTTCGTGGAGAAACCACTGGCTCTAGAGGTTGAGCAAGGAGAAGAACTTGTCGAATTGGCTGAGCAAAATAACAGGGTCTTGCTCGTGGGGCATCTTCTCGAATATCATCCTGCTGTTATTAAGCTCAAAGAGCTTGTTGACAGAGGTGAGCTAGGCAAAATCAACTATATCTATTCGAACCGGCTTAACCTGGGCAAATTCCGTACCGAGGAGAACATACTCTGGAGCTTTGCCCCGCACGATATTTCCATTATCCTGCTTCTCCTCGGTGAAATGC
>Ga0209636_10001917_pt1 | contig 21092 bp, 18 predicted proteins | sample DeeMarSWOR152_54_FD_187464 | JGI IMG/M metagenome (GOLD analysis project Ga0209636, IMG submission 187464) | Marine sediment microbial communities from White Oak River estuary, North Carolina - WOR-1-52-54 (SPAdes) (version 2) | ecosystem: Environmental > Aquatic > Marine > Intertidal zone >...
TCAAATGATGAATTTCGTCAACTTAAAGAGGGGCTTGATTTATCAAATCCACCTTATTTGGATTAAGGCTGTTTATTTTTGGATGAACGGTGTTTATTTATTGTAGGGGCTTGATTCATCAAGCCCACCGCTTTATTTGAAAAATCAAAAATGTGAATTTGATATTTTGTGGATGTTGACTCCGCCGTTTCTGCCGTGATAAGCTTTTTTTAGGGTGTCAGCAGATGGAAATTGCCGAAATTGATGAGCGATTCATAGCGTGCGCCAAAATCCATTTTCCGTCTTTTATAACAGTTCTAAAATGATTACAGTAATGCTAAATTGATTAAGGAGAGCACTATATAAAAAGAGGCAATAAGAGAGGAAAAATGCAAAGAAGAATCACTTATATCCTCTGCATTGGACTTATAATTGGATTATTTCTTCTTAACGTACAATACATATCCACCGCAGGAATCACAGTAGATAATATAGTCCTAGAGGAGATTCTGCAGAGATGCGCACTCAACTGTGAAATCCTAGAAAACGCAGCTCTCTTTTATGTATGTAACGAAAAAGTTAAGGAAGAAATTGTAATTAAGCAGGAAATTCGAATTGGAACAAATATAACTCCAGCGGTAAAAGAAATAAATTCTTACATATATGACTACCAGTTAATCAGGAAAGGAGATAAATTTGAGGAAAACCGGATTCTTATAGAAGAGGATGGAAAGAAAAAGAGCATAAAAGAAGCAAGCATGAAAACAAAAAGGTTTTTTTCTGAAAGATCAATCTACGGTCCTGTAGGATTTCTTAACAAGGATTCCCAAAAGCAATACAATTATAAACTCCTTAAAGAAGACAAGATAGATGAAAGAAAAGCCTATGTCATTGAAGCTGTTCCTACTAAAAAAATGAAAGAAAAGCCTAATTACGGAAAATTATGGGTGGATCAAGAAAATTTTAGCGTTCTTAAAATTGAAATTGCCCAAGACTCCCTTGTTGGATTTGAGGAAGTAAGGAAAAAAATCCAAGAGCAGTTGGGGAGTAGAAGAAGAGTTGGCAGGTACAAGGTAACTCCAATATTCAAAATAGTCCATCATTATGGAGTGGTAAAAAACGGAATCAGGTTCCCTAGTAAGACCATCTTTGAAGAATCCTATACGATATATTCTGGGAAGCTCAAGCGTTCATATATCTACGATCGTTCTAGTGTAACTATCAAATATTATGATTATCGTTTTTTTATTGTGGATACTAAGGTTAAATATAATTGCGAAGAGAATTAGTAAGTAAATACATGATCCCTCCGTTGCTTCAGTTAAAGAGGGTCTCCTTTGATAATTCTGATCAAGATGTCAGCGGAAGGAAATTGCGGAAATAGTGAGGGATTCGTGGCAAACGCCATAACCAAATTCATATCGTTCTATACAATCAAAAAGGTGGGCTTGATAAATCAAGCCCCTACAATCTATAAGAAGATCATTTTAAGGGCCAGAATTAGCCAGAATAAAACGGCTCCAACTAAGGCTCTCCATTCTTTATTTTTCCGGAAGAGCTTCCAACTGAACTTATTTTCCGAGAAGGAAAAGGATTTCCATGCTGGGAAAAAAATGGGGGCTTTTTTCTTGTATTCATCATATTCATGAGGGAAGAGCTCCTTCATCCTTTTCATTTCCTTTTTTATGGCAAGGGGGTAGAAAAGGAGAAAATAGGCAGCAAAATACCCAAGTACCCACCATGAGCGAGAGGCGAAGACTACACCAATTCCTATTACGAAATTTCCCAAATAAAGAGGATTTCTGGTGTATTGGTAAGGCCCGGATATTGCCAGTTCCTTTTCCTTCCTGAGGTGACCAGCAGACCAAGTTCTGATCAGAAGCCCCAAAAAGCAAACACCCAAACCGGTCAAAAACGAAGTAAGATCGGGCTTGGCAAAAATAATTGCCAGGATAAGGCCAACGGAGCCAGCTCTTACTCTCCATCTATATATTATTTTCTCTATATTGAATTTAAGCATTCTCTTTCAATAATTGATTGCTTAAAGCAGCAACTTCCTGCGGAGTTATTTTTTTGAGACATTCGAGAGTTGGGCATTTCCTTTTATAACAATTACTACATTCTATTTCATGGAAAGCCACTTTATCACGAGGGCCAAAAGGCCCGTTTCTCTTGGGGTTTGAGGGACCGAATATGCCGACAACAGGTCGGGAGAAAGCATAGGCAACCTGAAGAGAAAAAGTATCTCCGCTTACCAGAAGAGAAGATTCCTTAACCAGAGCCATAACCTCCTTCAGAGAGAAGAAAGGCGCCAGGGGGATTTGAGTCTTTTCGTGGACTTCGGTAGCCAGTGCTTTTTCCTCTTTATTTCCCCACAAGAGGAGGGAAAAAAATTCTTTCGTTTTCATAATCTCGATTAATTCGATCCATTTTTCAGGAAACCATCTTTTTGTTTCCCAGGCAGCGCCCACATTAAATAGAATCAATTTTTTCTGCTCATCATAGCCTATTTCTTGAAGCTTTGCTTTAACTCTCTCTGATAACTCTGCGGGCAGAGATAGAGGGAATTCATATTTGTCTTCTTGTATTCCAATCCTGGTCAGAAGCTTCAGATTTTTGCTTATGACATGTATGGTTTCAGGTATCTTTTCGAGTTTTTCTGTGTAAAAAAGAGAGGCAAGAGGTTCTCTCAGGTTTTTCCGATGGAAGCCGATTCTTTTTTTAGAGCAAGAGATAAAAGCAATAAATCCGGATTTTACCAATCCTTGAAAGTCAAGGACTATCTGGTTCTCGTTTTTAAGCTCCCTTTTGAGGCGCGAAATTTCTGTCCAGAATTTTTTTCTATGAAGGTGCCATCCCTCAGTATGAGCAACGATAGTCTTATCGATTCCTGGGACAAATTCGAGAATTTCTCCTCCTTTATCCTCTACAACCCAGGATATGTAAGATTCAGGGAAGCTTTTTCTTAAGGCAGAGAAAGCGGGAAGAGTATGGATGATATCTCCCAGGGAGCTGAGCCGGATAATCAGGAAATTGTCCATGGAAAAATTCAGGGTTTACTCTCTGTCTTTTATTTTTAAAGCGATTTCTTTGATAAGCTGTGAGGTGGATTTTATTTTTGGCCCTCCTGTTATGGCAATCGTTCCTCCATATCTTTTAACCGTCTCCTTTTCTGGGACTGTAGCCTCTGTATAGTCTGAGCCTTTGGCATGGATATCAGGTTTGAGTGCAAGAAGGACTTTCTCCACATTCGGCTCGTCAAAAAAGGTAATGTAATCGACAAAGTAAAAAGAGGACGCTATTTCCGCCCTTTCTTTCTGGATTAGGATTGGTCTTCCTTCTCCTTTAAGCTTGTGGATTGAGGAATCGCTGTTCAAAGCTAAAACCAGAATATCTCCTTTTTTCTTAGATTCTTTCAGATACCTTATATGGCCAACATGTATCAAATCAAAGCAGCCGTTAGCCAGAACAACTTTTTGCCCCCTCTTCTTATGCTCTTGGATAATTTTTGCTAACCGAGAAAGCTTGTATAGTTTATTCAATTTTAAGAAACGATGTTCTCCTTGAGTTCTTGAGCACTCAAAGTGGCGGTGCCTTTTTTCATGACAACAATATCGCCGGCATAGTTAGCAAGCAGAGCGGCTTCTCTGAAAGTTGAACCACAGGCTAAAGCCAGAGTGAAAACACTTATGACAGTATCCCCGGCTCCAGTGACGTCAACTATGTCTGTCGTGCTACAGATGGAGATGGGAAAGGGAGCTTTCTTTTCTTCGAAGAGAACCATTCCTTTGGAACCTCTTGTTATAAGCAGAGCTGAAGCCTGTGTCTTTTTTAAAATGAGCCTTCCTGCTTGTTTAAGGAGCTGGTTATCGTCGTTTATCTCGATCTGGAGGGCTCCCTCAACTTCGGGTTCGTTGGGAGTTGAGACGGTTACGCCTTTGAAATTCAGGAGCCGGAAACGGGAATCAAGGGTTACAGGGATATTTTTTTTCTTAAAGCTGGGAAGGATATGGTTAAAAAGATCCTCTTTAACGGTAAAATAATTATAATCAGAAATGAGTAGAGCGTTTGTCTTCTTTTGGGCATCTTTGAGAGTTTTCTGGATTTTTTGTTTTAACTCATTGCTGTCAGGAACTTTTCCTTCTCGGTCAATCCTCAAAATTTGCTGTTTTCTTGCAGTTTCCTCGCCAGCTAGAATTCTGGTTTTAATCGGGGTTTTATATTTTTTTTCTTTGATTAAGTATTCTGCGGAGACTCCCTTCTGCTTAAGGATTTGGAGGATTTTCTGCCCCGAGTCATCCGAGCCCACGACACCGATAGGATAAGGATCTGCGCCTAAAGCTTTGAGATTGAGGACAGAATTTCCAGCGCCGCCGAGGGAGAATTCCTTTTTTTTGTAGTCAAGGATAAGAACAGGAGCTTCCCTTGAGATGCGCCGTGTATTCCCAAAAATGTATTCGTCCAGGATGAAGTCTCCCCAGACTGCTATTTTTTTCTGGGCGAAATCGTCAACAAGACGAAGCAAATTTTTCTTTTCTTTATTCACTGAACCGCAGGCAAGATTTTTATCAGAAATGAGATAAAAGGTCAAATAGATTAAGGCTGCAAGCACCCAGACGCTGGCAATTTGCTGCCAGCTTTTCTTTTCTTTCGTAATTATTTTGATTTTTTTTTACATTTTGAGCATTTTGCTTGACAACGAACATTTAATTTGTTTTATAAGCTATGGAGACATTTCTTAGTGAAAATCTGAGATAGCGTCATCGCAGATTTTATTCTGAGCGAAGCGATAAAACTTGTCAGCTCCTCGCCCTGTGGGATGAAATAAAATAAACGGAGCGAGGAACGACGGGTAAAATAAAGAGTTAGCAAGATAGTAATTGTGAACTCTGCAAGGAGAAGGAGGTCATTAGGATGAATCCGAGGGGTATTCCCAGATACTTTTTAGTTTTGGTCATTGCCCTGGTTTTGTTTACAACGGGAAGCAGAGCTTCTGCGTCAATCGACATTGATCGCCTGATCGCCCAACTTGAACCTGAGATCCAGCGAATGATGCTTGCGGGAAAGATTCCTTCAGCTACTATCGCTCTTGTCCACGAAGATCGCATCATATGGACCGGTGCTTTCGGCTACTCCAACCTGTGGGCCCACACTCCAGCAGTTCCCAACACTGTCTATCTCATTGGCTCCACATTTAAGACCATGTCCATGTTTGCCTTGCTCCAGCAGATGGAAGAGGGGAAGTTCAAGCTCGATGACCGGGTTAACAATTACCTTGACGAGTTTAAAATACAGGGAGAGAATCCTTCAAAACCCGTTACCTTCCGGCATCTTCTAACCCATGCCTCTGGACTTCCAGGTGATTTTGGTCCCCATGCGGTATGGGGTGATACAGTGCCTCCTTCATTAAAAGATTACTTGAGCAAATCTCTAAAGCTCACGAATCCACCTATGACCAAAACCGTTTATTCCAACATGGCCTACACCCTTATTGCTTATCTGATCGAAAAATTTTCCGGAGTGCCATACAGAAAGTATATCCAGGAGCATATCTTTGATCCCTTAGAAATGAAGGATACTGCCTTTGCCCCAAGGCCTGATATGGAAGAGAGACTGGCTATTCCCTATATTGTAGATAAAAATACAGGAAGCCATGTGCCAACTATTCGTCTAAAGGCAGATATTTGGCCGGCTGGAATAGTATACGGAACTGTAACAAATCAGGCCAATTGGTTAATTGCCAATCTTAATGGAGGCATTTTCAAAGATCTCCGCCTTATAAGCGAGGAAACGTTTCGACAGGTTATGAAGCGCCAGTACAACGAGTTCAATGGGCCGATAAGTGCTGGCTGGCTGAATGCATCAACCGGATACGGCCTGACTTGGTGGATCTCCCAGCGAAAAGGTGATACCTACTTTGCTCATAGCGGAAGCGTGCCCGGATATACGGCGTTTATGGTAGGTAACCTGGATCAAAAAACAGGATTTACGATCCTGACCAATGGTCATAAATCCCATAAGCACCTCTATGATTTGGCCATAAAAGCCATTGACCTCATGAAAGCCTACGAGAAGTAGCCTTTAAGAAGGCGAAGAGAGGTTTTTTAGGCTCGCCGGCAAGATTTGAAATCAAGCACTCATTGCCTTCCTTTCCTTACGTTGCTAAGAACTGTAAGTCCTTATCAGGTGAAAATCTGAAATAATCACGTGGCCTTGGTGCATACATATCCCTCAGTTGACTTCGATTTTTCTGTATGTTACTTTGTCTGAAAGATGCTGAGTTTCTCGTATACCTTTTTAAGAAATCTAGGACAAAGAGTTCCTGTCTGCCCGAAACCAAAACCTGTAGGGTTGGAAAACATTCCAAAAAATGGTCCGATAATATATGTCTACAATCACGCAACCCGGCGAGGAGAACCAATATATTTGGGAGTAGCTGCTCCAAAAAAGCCTAAAATAAGATTCCTGGCTGAGATCACGATAGCGGCCAAGAAATACCTGCCAATCCTTAGAAAAGATATTGAGGACTCAATGTTTCATCCGAGATTTCAAAAAAAGATGAGGAGAAAGCCCTGGGCAAAGCCGTTCTATAATAAGATGATCGATTTTATTGCAAGGTATGCTATTGCCCAGGTAAACAGACTTGATTCTATAGTCGTGAATTTACAGGAACCTGACACAGAAGAAGGAAGGCTTGAGAAGCAAAGGACAAATAAGCAAGCTTTAAAAAAGTGCATGGAGAGCCTGGAAAATAATATTCCTATAGCAATTGCGCCAAGCGGAGGCAAAACACACGAAGGCATTGAAAATCCTGTTTATCAGACAATCGTTCCCACGCTGGCAAGTATGTTTTTCAAGCGAGGAAAGGTAGTAAAAATAGTGCCCAGTGTTATCAAAGAGAGACCGATGATTGATAAGAAGACATTTAGGCGTTATATTGCTGACAGAATAATTTTCTACAGGGCAATAAGATGGCTTATGAATCTACTCAAGATAAAAGGCTACAAGAAACCTTGTCTGACGGTTGAGTTTTTGCCGCCGTTAACCTTTGAAAATGCTAGGCCTTCAAAGCCTGAAAAGATAGAGTTTGTAAAAAATCTTCAACAACTCATTTACTCTACACTAAGAGAAAAATAAACAGCGGTGGATGTTCCTTAATTACTTTAGAGAAGAACTTCTGAATATGGAGATAATAAAGAGAAAAACAGAAAATGGAGATGAAAAAGAGAAAAATAAGAAGGTTACGCTATTGACCCCGAACGTGCCGGAGTGGCGAAATTGGCAGACGCACTGGACTCAAAATCCAGCGGAACGTTTAGTTCCGTGTGGGTTCGAATCCCTCCTCCGGCATACAGTTTCCTTGCGAAATCAGGGACTTACAGAAGTTTTCCTTTCTGTTTCCTTTTGAGCATCCTTATCCATAGTGAGACAGACTTAGGCTATATCTTGACATTCATTCTTTACTGATATACGAATACTAAATATCTCAGTAAGTGAAATTCGATCAAAAATGGAGAGAATTGTTGCAATCCAAAAAAGGAAATCCCCATTCATCAGGATTAAACTAAATTACTGTACCAGCTCTCTACTTTACCTGCTTAAAAAATAGGGGGGAAATCATGTTAGATGCAGAAAAATGGTGGAACCAAGTTGGCACTTACAATAAGGCGATTTTTCCAATGCAGATAATTGTACTAGCTGTAGCATTTGTATTAATTTACTTTTTATTTGCCAAGCCGGGACCCAAAACTAATAAGATGGTGAAGGCTTATTTATCTTTTACTTTTATTTGGAATGGTATAATATTTTTCTTAATTTTCGGTAAAGAGCTTCCTGGAAAATTTTTAGGGATTCCATTATTTATCCTTTTAGGGATTCTAATTGCTTGGGATATATTTGCAAATAAAATCCAGTTCAAACTTCCTGAAACGACTTGGCAAAAGTATTTAACTTACCTTCTGGTCCTTTGCTCATTCCTATATCCATTAATTGGATATGCTCTTGGACATTATTATCCTAAAGCTTGCACATTTGGGGTAATGCCTTGTCCAACAACTGTATTCGCTCTCGCGCTCCTTACAGCTGCAATCCCAACGGTTGATAAGAAAGTCTATATTTTACTTTTATTATGGGCACTTCCTGCTTTTGGTAAGTGTCTTGGAGCGATGGATCTCTATGAAGACTGTGTTCTTTTTTGGACAGGTGTGTATGCTTTAATTATGTTGATCAAAAATTGGAAAAAGATTGGAAAAGGTTGAAAAAAGAAAAAATCAAAGAAGAATAGAGAGAAATATATTCAAGACGGGAAAGCGGAAAGATAGCGTTCTACTCGGTTTTCCGAATCTTGAATTGAGTCCTGCCGGAAGCTTTAAGGGGACCTTGGGTAGAAAAAGCCTTTACCTCACAGGAATATATTTCACCCAATGTCATGCGTTTTTTAACATCTTCAGGCAGAACTATGAAATTTTCTTTTGTTGTGGTTGACCACAGCTTATCCCGGTTGTGGTAAATGTAGATTTTGTATTCTACGCCTTCACCTAATCTTGACCACTCAATTTTTGAGGGAATAACTTTTATTTTTATTTGTGCCCCTCTTTCAACGCTATCATCCATTAAGGGGAATTGGGGGGGAGTTGGCCCACGATTAGGAATAACATAGAAAACAAGACAGCAGATGATGAGGAGCAGAAACGCCGAGACAGCTGCCGTTGCCCACTGTTTAGGAGTAAGAAGAGAAACGATTTTTTCAATCCAAGTCACGCCCTTTGTCTCTTCCACTACGTATTCATCTTGAAAAATCATATCCCCTTTGTACTTGACGACTGAAATAAGCTCGTCTCTTTCCACCATTTTCTCGAAACAATAGGGGCAGTTAAAGTAATGCACCTCAAATTTTTTCTTTTTTTCCTCATCTAATCTGTTCAATAAATAATTATCAATTAGGTCTTCAAACTTGCATTTTCTCATGGTTTTTAATCCCTCCAGGAAAGTTTGGTCGCAGCAGAAATATAAAAGTTGAAAATATCTATTTTTTTATCAATTTTTTTCATTCATTAGAAATATATAGATAAAAAAATTAATTGTGAAAGAGTTTTTCTCGAGAATTGAACGGTCGAGAGGAAACCAAAGGTATTTTGTCCCGGCCTCCCATTAAAAAATATACAGCTGAGCGAATCAGCGACTCAAAAGGAAGATAGCTGGGGGTGAGGAGATTGGTATTAATTTTTCCTAGAGTGCTTTTGCAGAATTTTCATCCACAGCAATCCTATTCCGCCTCCCACAGCATAATACGGGAAATCACTCCAGGTGAAAGTTGTGCCCAGAATTGTTCTTCCCACAAAATTACTCCTAAGAAATTCTAAAAATGGAGGATGCCATAACTGTAGAAATTCCAAAAAGCAGGTGATGGCGAATACTGCAGCCGCTATTCTCCAGGGTTTAGTATTACTCAAGAACAAAAAAGCAAAAAGACACCAGAATATTACATACAATACGCCTCCAAGAGAATCATTCACCCAGTTTGCAGCTTGGCCACTGTAAGACTTACTGTATAGGCCAAGCGGCACGATGATAACAATGGATATCAAAGTCCACCTTACTTTTTTCGATCTCAACAATTCTTTCTCCTGGACCGCCTTCCTATTTTAATAATGTAAAAAAATATATAATAAACAGTTTCAAGTACTTTGAAAAGTCAAAGAACAATTTAGTCAATCTCCACACAAGAAAGGAGGAGAAATGAAAATTCATGACGTACCGTTTTCTGTAACCGATTGGAGTAAGATTGTACCTACTGAACATAAGGGAGAAACAGGCACTTCTTTTTGGCGAACTTTCGAAGTTGGCAATATCCGCGTTAGGATGATTGAATATTCTCCCGGATACAAGGCCGATCATTGGTGCGGTCGTGGTCATGTTTTGCTCGTTTTAGAAGGTGAACTAATGTGCGAACTTAAAGATGGCAGAGAATTTAAACTGGATTCCGGAATAAGTTTTCAAGTTGCAGATGATGATGATAATCCACATCGTGCCAATACAAAGAAAGGTGCAAAAGTTTTTATCGTGGATTGAAAAAGAATAAAGCGGTTGAGCCTAAGGAGAATTCTCAATGAATGAAATTCTCGATCTACGTGAAAAATATGCTTAATATAGAGAGGCTGGCTGTTGAGGATTATTTAGGTTTGGAGAAGGAGGAGATAGGAGCCTTGTCCAGCCAGCTTAACAAGGCTCTTTTAGGTTGACAAAAAAGACTAGCAATTACAATCACCTCCGGCGGTGATTTACGGGGTGATTTTTTTGTGTCTAGAATGGGGAGGAAATGCTGGCTGTTTAGGGAAGATAAGCAGAAGGAGGATTATGGAATGTTTTTTAGTGGGCTTGACCTTGCCCAGCCAGCGAAAACAAGGCGAGCAAATATTCGCACAGCAGACCAAGATTATCAATCGCCTCTTAAGATGATTTGGGGGGTGATTTTCCTGTTTTGCCGATTAATCGCAGGGTAAAAAGGTTTTCACAAGAGATAGAAAAAAGAGAGAAGTTAGTCCTCGAAACGGCACAAGAAGATCGAAATTTGACTCCTTTTTTTTTTATGCTATACTTAACTTCGTAAATAGTGATAACAAATAGCGCCCGGCAGGGGATAATAATGAAAAAAACAATATTTATGCTTGCTCTAGTATTTTTATTTTTTCTATCTCCATTATTGCCCCAAGAAGATAAGATGATGGTCATCGCTGTAAGAGCAGGTATTTATCTCGACCCGGACGTAGAAAGCCCTATAATTGAAACGGTAGAGAGGGGGGCTATGCTTAGTCTCCTCTCAACAGAAAAAATACGAGAGAACTGGTATTATGTTTCTTTCTATTCTGAAGGAAAATTTATCAACTTCACTGGATTTATCCATGCGTCGGCAGTTGAAATGATGTATGAAGTTCCTGAGATTAAAGAAAAAGAAAAAGAGAAGCCGGAAGAGCAGGCAAAAGAGTTAGAGGTGATACAAGAAGTTTTATTTGAATCCCCTAAAAAGATCCAGGTGTTATTGGAGAAAACAAACATTAGAGCAGAGCCCGATTTTACAAGTGAGGTAATTCATCAAGTTCAATTGGGAATCTCCCTTCAAGCAGTAGGAAAAGCAGGAGAATGGTATCTCGTTAATCTTCCTCCAGATGAAGAGGGGCTTATCATCTCAGGTTATATTCATCAGAGTTTTGTCCAGGAGATCCAGGAAAAAAAGATAGATAAGTAGCAAAAGTTCTTGAAAAAAAGAGCATAATTTCTCTTCATTCCCTAAAATCCTTAAACAGGAATGAGATAATAAGAAAAAATCATTCCTTGCTGATTCAAAAATTCCACCCGCTAAAAAAATTATCTATTGCATTCTCCAAGAATGTATGATTTTATTCATGATTCAAAGCTTAAAATGGGAATGAAGCTATGAATTATGGATGGCTTTCCTTAATCCCTCCTCTTCTGGCTATTTTATTAGCTTTCCTCACTCGAGAGCCTGTTTTCAGCTTAGCAGTGGCCTGTTTGACAGGAGTTCTTCTGATGGGGCAGGGAGCAGGTGGGTTTCCTGAGCTTTTAGTCAAAACATTGGGGGATAGAGATTTCATGTGGGTCTGTTTAATAGAGATCTGCATCGGAATACTGGTGGCTTTCTACCAGAGATGCGGGGCAGTGAACATGTTTTCCCAGAAGGTGAAATCCATAACAAAAACTAGAAAGCAGACGCAATTTCTGGGGTGGATATTGGGGATGTTCATTTTCTTCAGCGATTATTTTAGCCCTCTTTTTGTCGGGCCTGTTATGCGAAAATTGACAGACCGCCATAAAATATCGAGAGAAAAACTGGCTTATATCTGTGATTCTACTGCAGCTCCTGTGAGTGTATTAGTTCCCATCACAGGATGGGCTGTTTTCATAAGCGGGCTTCTGGCGGACAAAGGCTATGCGGCCAGTAAAGAGGCTGCCATGTCACTTTTTATTAAATCTATTCCCTTTAATTTTTACGCTATCATATCTGTTGTTATGGTCGGATTGATTACTCTGAAGCTTTTCCCTGATTTTGGACCGATGCGAAAGGCAGAGCGCAGGGCCATGGAAACAGGTCAAGTTCTCCGTCCTGGTTCTGTGCCGATGATGAGTTCTGAGCTAACAAACCTTCCGGTTTCTGAAAAAGGGCGACCTAATATCTGGCTGAATTTTTTTACTCCAGTGCTGATTGTGATTGCTTTCAACATGGGATCTTTCATCCTTACAGGTCAAGCTCGGGTTCTGAATAGTTTCATGCTGGCTGCAGCAGCACTGGGTGCAGTCATGTTCTTCCAGAAGGTGGACAACCTGAGCGGGCTGATGAAATCGATGCTGGCAGGAATCAAAGGAGTCATGCCTGCAGTTTTAATCCTGGCTTTTGCCTTTGCCATAAATAGCGTAAGCCGAGAAATGGGAACTGCCCAGTATGTCATAAGTGTAACTGAGGGTTGGTTTAACCCTGGGCTTTTGCCATTTTTGGTTTTTATGCTCAGTGCTTTTATAAGCTTTGCAACCGGAACTTCTTGGGGAACATATGCCATCGTTATTCCGATTGCTGTGCCCTTAGCTTTTGAATTCAGCCAGGGACAGGTATCAACTCTTGTTTTAGGAACCATTGCTGCCACAGCTGGAGGAGGTGTGTTTGGAGATCACTGCTCTCCTCTTTCTGATACAACAGTCCTTTCTTCTTTGGGCAGCGCTTGCGACCATATGGACCACGTGAGAACCCAGATCTCTTATGCTTTGGCAGTGGCATTTATTGCTTGTATAATTTATCTGATTATAGGAATGTTTTAGGAGAGAGAATTGAGTCGGTATCTTGTAATGGGTGCAGGAAAGATGGGGATTGTTTTGGCCAAAGATCTTATTGAGTCTGATAATCAAAACAAGGTTACTCTTGTAGATATCAGTTCAAAGCAGCTGCAAAAGGCCAAAGAATTTATTAAAAGCGATAGGTTAATTCCTCTGCAAAGAGATTTTGAGAAAGAGAAACAGAGACAAGAGATTTTTGAGGGGCAGGATGTTGTTTTAGCTGCTCTTCTCCATAAACATAGTCTTTTAGCACTTGAAACAGCGGTCCTTAAGGAAGTTCATTTTGTAGATTTAGTAGGGGAGAAGCCCCTAGATCGTTTTAAATATGATAGCGAGGCCAAGAGAAAAAAGGCAACTCTCATTTCTGGTTTGGGAGTTTCTCCAGGCATCACCAATATTTGTGTGGGAAGGGGAGTTCATCTTCTGGATGAGGTAGAAAAAGCAATGATTTATGTGGGAGGCAATCCTGTTCATCCCAAGCCTCCTCTTAATTATAGGATTGTGTACGCGGTTAAGAGTCTTCTCGATTTTTATGAGAGGAAAGCTTTAATTCTTATGAAGGGAAAAATAAAAGAAGTAGAACCCTTATCAGGGGTTGAGTCCATCCAGTTTCCTCATCCTTTTTTAGAGATGGAGTGCTTTTACACAGATGGCTTAAGTTCTCTTGTTCATACAATGAAAGGGAAAATAAAAGGCGAACTTGCCGAAAAAACGATTCGCCATAAAGGCCATGCTCAAGGTATTAAAATCCTTAAAGAATGCGGCCTTTTTTCGCGTCAACCCATCAAACTTCATAACAAGCAGGTCATTCCTCGAGAACTCCTCGAGGTCCTTTTAGATTCAAAGATGAAATTAGGAAAAGAGAAAGATGTGACTTTGCTGAGGATAGTTGTCGAAGGGAAGAAATCAGGTAAGCCCACAACCCATATCTTTGAAATGATAGACTTTTATGATTCAGAGAAGGATTATACTTCCATGGGAAAAACAACGAGCTTTCCTGCTTCTATTGCCGCTCAGATGATTGCTTCGGGGAGGATTACCCAGAGAGGGAGTCTCTTTCCGGAAGATATCTTTCAGGCTGAATTGTACCAGCCTCTCATGGATGCCTTAAGGGAACGAGGAGTGGTTGTCACCCACAAGGTCATTTCTAATTGATAGCCTGGGGATTTGGTTATGGATGTAGGGGTTTGATTTATCAAACCCGCACTTTTAATTATTTCAAAAGATTTATTTTATCTTCTGTAGGGGCTTGATTCATCAAGCCCACCTTTATTTATTCCAATATCTATATAAAAGGGATTGGATTTTGGAGAACATCCCAATTTTTTTCAATTTTTAATTGGAAGGTGAGATTGACCATCAAAAAATATTAATAATGTTTGTTATTTAAGAGGTGATTTTTATAAAAAATATTGCTTTTTTTTTGAGGTCTGATATAATTAAATCAAACCTTGTTTTGCTGGCTGGGCAGGGTTAATATAACCCTCCTTCATTATCCCCTTTTCGCTTATTTTCCCCATACCCAAAACAGCCAGCACTCTATCTCACGCTAATTTTTCTTTACCTGGTGTTTCTCTTTTAATACACTACTAAATCTGAATAAGACACTCTTCTGGGAAAGATAGGAAAGCCAGAGAAAATGAAAACATTCTGGAACAGACATTTTATTATTGCTTTGCTTGGCTATTTCTTTTTATTCATGAGCATTACCCTTTTTTTCCTGTTTCCTCTTTTCCTCAAACAGTTTAATCCTTCGAAGAGCCAGATTGGATTGATTATGGGCATTCACAGTCTTACGGCCATTTTTTTTCGGCCTATTTTCGGACGCTTAGTCGATGTAAAGGGCAGAAAGAAAATATCTCTCTTTGGAATAGCATTTCTAATTTTGGTTTTACCCTTTTTTCACCTCATTAAAGATGCAGGATTCTTGCCGATGATTTTAAGAGCCCTGACAGGCATAGGCTGGGGCATTAGTATGACAGCTACTTTGACCATGTGCTCAGATTTAGCTCCAGTGGAAAGGTTAGCCCGTTCTATGGGTATAATCGGGGTGGCTGGCCTTATTTCTGTTGCTCTGGGCCCCGTGGTTGCTGAGGAAGTCATAAATCGATTCGGCTACAGTGCCCTTTTTAACACAAGTTTAGGCTTTCTTTTTGCTTCTTTTTTATGCGTTTTGGTTACCAGGGAAGTTGCGAGACCTGAAAATTCCCAGCATTTCCTTAAGTCAAAATTCTTCTTGAACATTTCAATCATCACCATTCTCCTTATAGCAATGTTGACCATTGCCCAGGGAGCAACCAGGGGAGCGGTTGTTTATTTCATCGCTCTATTCGGAAAATCAATCCCTTTTGATAGAGTGGGGCCTTTTTTTCTCAGTTTCTCAGGGGCCGCTGTTCTGACTCGCCTCGGAATCGGTGGTTTATCTGATAAGTATGGCCGCAAGCAGGTCATCTTTCCTGCCGCGTGTATCATCGGCCTCAACTTTCTTCTGATTTCTCAGGTAAGATCCTTCTGGATGTTTATCATAGCAGGCATAATCGGAGGTTTTGGCCAGGGGCTTATTTTTCCTGCTTTAACCACTTATATCATTGATATCTTGGGTCGAGAGAATAAAGGATTGGCTATAAGCCTTTACTTAGCCTTTTTTGATGTAGGGATGGGATTTGGCTCGTTCTTTTTTGGCTGGATCTCTGATCTCTATGGATACAGACAAATGTATCTTTTGGCAGGAATAGTCTTTTTCTTGGCAGCTTTGATATTTACCTTAAAAGCACCTTCCCCCGCCTTAAAAAGGCAAAACTAATGTAGGGGTTTGATTCATCAAACCCACCTTTTAATTGTTAACGTAGGGGTTTGATTCATCAAACCCACCTTATATATTTTGTATAATCAAAAATGTGTGTTTGATAAATCAAACACCTACAAAAAATGGATGTAACCTTCAGTGTAAAGGCTTGATCTATCCCGGTTTATTTATTTTTTTTCCTGATTCTCTCGAATCCTGATATACCGATGAATTCCAGTTTTTCTTCTTTTTCCAATTCGTCAAACAGAAGGTTAAGACCCAGAATATCGCTTGAAATATGACCGGCAATTACAACATTAAGCTTTGCTTTCTTTGCGTTTTCGAGATGCTCCTCGCTGAGGTGCATGCCAACCAGCGTGCTAACTCCGCTGTTCGCGTATTTCTCAAAGATTTCTTTCGAGCCCTCTGTGCCTCCTGTCATATCGACAAATATTTTTCCGCATTTGTTTTCTTCTGATCCGCTCACTATTTTGGGTGGCACCTGCAATTTGGATAGTTTTTTGTATTCAGGAATATTCTTTAAGATTTTCATCAAATCTTTCAGCTTATAGGGTTTTTCCTTTTCGAATGTTTTTTTCAGATAATTTGTGACACAATTATCGGCCGGGGTATGGATGCACATCATCGGAATTCCTAAAACCCTCGCGATATCTACAGACCTGTTATGGTTCACAGGCATGAGTCTTCTTTCTATTTCACTTATTCTTTTTTCCAACAATTGTTCGGCTACGCTGATGGTTATTCCATAACTAGCCAATAAATCGGCCTGCAGCTTCATGACGTCATATAGCTGGGCGAGGGCATAGCCTTCAGGATGATGGGCGATGATCAAGTCGATCTTTTGACCCTGGTCCTTGTTCAGAAGATATGTAAAGATTATCTCTCCGACTTCCATATCGATCCCGGCTACTACTTTCTTGACTTCAGTATTCAAGTCTCCGTTTAAAACTCTTGTATCTGAAAAGGGATTAAACAACCTATCCTTATCATAGTATTCAGCCTCTTCGCCTTTGAGCTTTTTGTGTTTTTCTTTTTCTTCCTTCAAGATTATTTTGATCTCCGCTTTTCCTCTTAAATCGTTTTCAATCCCAATCTCAACAGCTTTTTTGTACAATTTTTCAAGTTTCATTCTTCATGCTCCTTTTTTTGGAAGTCTTTATTTCTTCTCTCTAAACACTCGCCTTATTTTTCTTCAAATTTCCATATATATCTTATTATAAATGAGTTTGAAAGTTAAAGAACATTATAATGAAAATTTGATACATCAAAAAATTTATAACTAAGGTATTTTTGATTATTTCAAAAAGGTGGACTTGATAAATCAAGCCCCTACACATGAATCAAGCCCTTACGTTCCATGGATAAGAATATTACTTTATTTGACTATTTTAGCTTATCTTATTATTTTATAATTGATAAAAATGAACAAAAAGGAATAATGGGATATGAAATGTCCTAAATGCCACTCTGAGAATCCCGCCGATAGCACATATTGCAGCAAGTGTGCCACACTGCTCTCTCCCCCAAGGGCGACGCCCATTTCTGTTACGAAGACTCTTGAAATGCCCACAAAAGAACTAACCATCGGGAGCACTTTTGCCGGAAGATACCAGATCATTGAGGAGATAGGGAGAGGAGGCATGGGCAGGGTATACAAAGTCCTAGACAAGGATGTTGAGGAGAAGGTGGCTTTAAAGCTTTTAAACCCTGAGATTGCTGCTGATGAGAAAATAATCAAGCGCTTCCGGAACGAACTGAAATTTGCCCGCAAGATAACCCACAAGAATGTGTGCCGGATGTTTGACCTCAACGAGGAAGAGGGAACGCCATACATCACCATGGAATATGTGCCTGGTGAAGATTTAAAGAGCTCTGTAAGAAGGATGGGGCAATTGACTATTGGGAAAGCTATCAGCGTTGCCAAGCAAATTTGTGAAGGACTGGCCGAAGCACACCGGTTAGGGGTCGTACACCGAGACCTAAAGCCCCAGAATATTATGATTGATAGCGAGGGAAATGCCCACATCATGGATTTTGGGATAGCCCTATCCGTCGAGACGAAAGGAGTAACAGAAGCAGGGGTGATAATCGGGACTCCGGATTACATGTCTCCTGAGCAGGTCGAAGGAAAGCAGGCTGATAAGCGCTCGGACGTTTATTCTGTGGGAGTGATTATTTATGAGATGGTAACAGGGAGAGTGCCTTTTGAGGGAGATACGGCTCTAAGCATAGCTCTGAAGCATAAGAGCGAGGTGCCCCGAAGTCCGAAAGAACTTAATGACCTTATTCCCCTGGACTTAAATCGATTAATTCTTAAATGCATGGAAAAGGATAAAGAGAAGAGATTCAGAGGGGCAGATGAACTTCTTTCTGAATTAATCAACATAGAAAAAGGCATACCCACTCAAGAGAGAGTGATTCCTAAGAGAATTCCCCTTACTGCAAGAGAGATAACAGTCCAGTTCAAGATGAAGAAAATCTTCGTACCTGTTGCAGTTGCAGCAGCTCTTATCATAGCAGGATTGTTTATCTGGCAGCTTTTACCTCAAAGGCAGGCTGGTCCTGTTTCCTTCCCTTCAGATAAACCTTCTTTAGCTGTCATGTATTTTGAAAACCTCACCGGAGATGAGAATTTAGATCATTGGAGAAAGGCTATTTCTGATTTGCTTATCACAGACCTCGCCCAATCGAAATATGTTAAGGTAATGAGTGCAGAGAGTCTTTTCAACACGCTTTCGAGAATGAAAATGCAGGAGGCCAAGAACTATTCTTCAGACACCTTAAAGGAGATCGCTGCTCAGGGTGGAGTGGAGCATGTCTTGGTAGGGAAAATCATGAAGTCAGCTGATGCGTTTCGGATTGATACGGTACTTCAAGAAGCAAGCACTGGGGAGATTATAGGTTCAGAAAGGGCGGAGGGAAAAGGCGAGGAGAGTTTTTTCCCGATGGTTGATGAATTGACCACTAAGGTAAAGAGGAGTCTTGTTCTTTCTGATGAAAAGACAGCAGGCGATATCGATAAAGAAGTGGGGGAAATCACGACCAGAAGCCCCGAAGCTCTTAAATATTATGTTGATGCCAGAAAGTATCACTATAAGGGAGATTATAATCAGAGCATCCAGTTAATGGAGAAAGCGGTGGCTATTGATCCTGAGTTTGCCATGGCTTACAAGGGCATGGCCGCTTCTTATAGTAATCTTCGTAATTATTCTGAGGAGAGGAAATACCTTCAAAGGGCATTGGAGCTGATAGAACGAGTCTCGGATAAAGAACGCTATCTCATCCAGGGAGATTTCTATTGGCGGTCTGAAAAAAACTTTGATAAGGCAATCAAAGAATACACCAAATTAGTGAAGCTGTATCCGGATGACATGGTGGCAAATATTAACCTTGCTATATTGTACATGGAGTTAGAAGAGTGGGATAAGTCTGCTGAGAGATTTGAAGTGTTAAAGAGCACCGGAGCGAAGGATCTTTTCATATACACAAATCTCGCAATCGTCTATTGGCACAAAGGAGATTATGAAAAAGCTGGAGAAGTTCTTGAGAGATATCTTAATAATATTTCAGATAATGTTATTGTCAGTGGACTCTTAGCTTATAATTATCTTTTTCGAGAGCGATATGACCGCGCCCTCATAGAAATAGATAAAGCTATTTCTCTTGACCCGACAATTTTAAGAAATCTCTATATAAAGGGTGATATTTACAGCATAAAAGGTGATTTGATTCAAGCAGAACGAGAATATCAGAACCTGATAGATACGGGCGAAAATGCAGGCCATTTCTACGGAAGAGACAGGTTGGCAGCTTTGCATTTATTGCAGGGAAAATTTGAGGAGTCAGAAAATCAGCTGAAAAAGGCAATTGAGCTGGTTAAAGAGCTTGGTGCTAAAGGAGAGGAGTCGGAATTCCATACAAGATTAACCTACCTGTACCTAAAATTGGGGAAGCTTGAAGATGCCTTGGAGGAGTGCGATAAAGCATGGAGCTGTGCTGTTGAATCAGAAAGCCCGAAGGCCCAGAGAGAAGTTCTGCATTTCAAGGGGCTGGTTTACGCTGAGATGGGATCGCTGAGTGAAGCCCAGAGAACAGCAGATGAGCTAAAAAATTTGATCAAGAAAGAACAAAACAAGAAATTAATTAGAGAGTACTATCATCTTGTTGGAATGATAGAGTTCAAAAAAAAGAATTTCGCCAAGGCGATCAAAGAGTTCGAGAAAGCCATATCTCTGTCAACTCTTCAACATTCATTTATTGCTTTATTTTTAAATTCTTCGGCATCAGCTTATTACGAGGCAGAGGATTTAGAGAAAGCTCGAGAGGAGTATGAAAGGATTATTGCCCTAACTTATGGAAGGCTCTATTATGGAAATATATATGTAAAGAGTTACTATATGTTAGGGAAAATTTATCAGGAGAGACGACTGAATAAAGAAGCCTTAGAGCATTATAGAAGGTTCATCGATCTCTGGAGAGAAGCTGAGCATGATTTTCCTGAAATTGCTGATGCTAAAAAGCAAATAGCTGCCCTCCAAACTTTATAAAAAGGGTATAAAAAGGGGGCATAAAAAGGGGACAGGCTACTTTTTTTTGTCAAAAGGTTTCATAGATTTTTCCTTTCGGTAATTTTTATTAAAGAAAAAAGTAGCCTGTCCTTTTTTTTCCACAGATTTCCTTCATGTTGGGGTTTGATTTATCAAACCCACACATTTAGTTATTCTTATAAAACATAAAAATAGGTATTTAAGAAAGAAGGAATCCCTGATCAAAATTTCCTTGGTACCTGCCTTGAAATCTGATAGTATGTTTTTGGTGTTTGAACCTTATTAGGAGAATCCAGTAAAAGAAATTATTTTTCGCTAAAGTAAATGGAGGTGCAATAATGAAGAGACTGGTTATGATTCTTATGGTTCTTGTCGTATTTTTTCCATGCGCTGTGCTAGCTCAGGATCAAGGCTTCGGATTGGGTTTTATGTTAGGAGATCCAACTGCGATTAGTTTTAAGAAATGGACTGGAAGTAAAAACGCCTTTGATGGCGGTGTTGGTTGGTCTTTTAGAAATGATGGATCATTTCATGTACACGCAGATTATCTGATTCACAGCTTCAACCTGATCACTGTAGAAAGGGGTAAAGCTCCTCTATATTTTGGCCTTGGAGCTAGACTTAACACAGAGGATGAGACAAAATTTGGCTTTCGTGTCCCCTTGGGTGTAAGTTACATTTTTGAAAAAACACCTTTAGATATCTTCTTTGAGCTTGCACTGTTGTTTGATTTGGTTCCCAGTACAGATTATGGCGGATTAGAATGGAGTATTGGCGTCAGGTATTATTTTTAATATTCTCCTTTGATTAGAAAAACAAAGTCCTCATTACAGACAAAGAAGTCACCAAGATAATGAAAAAATGGAACAACGAGTGAGCGAAATCAAACCAGCTTTTTTCCTTTGACATACGATAGA
>Ga0209636_10001918_pt1 | contig 21092 bp, 24 predicted proteins | sample DeeMarSWOR152_54_FD_187464 | JGI IMG/M metagenome (GOLD analysis project Ga0209636, IMG submission 187464) | Marine sediment microbial communities from White Oak River estuary, North Carolina - WOR-1-52-54 (SPAdes) (version 2) | ecosystem: Environmental > Aquatic > Marine > Intertidal zone >...
ATATTGAAAGTATTTAATCCCTGCCCTTTTATGAATTAAATACTTTCAATATGTTATGAAGTCAAGCCTTTCCCAATTCTATCCTAATAGGTAACTCTTCTCGGTTTAATAGGCTCTGGCAAAATAGACGAGATTCTCTGCCTTTTTCTGACAATAAACACACTCTCCTGGAATCCCTTTCTCTTCCTCGTCGAGGCTGATGACGCGAATAGTAGCCATGGTCTCTTCTTTTATTTTGTCCTCGCAGTCCTGCCTGCCGCACCACAAAGCCTTCACAAAACCTTTCTTTTTTTCAATGAGCTCCTTTAACTCGTTATAGCTCTGGGCTTCATGCGTATTTTCCTGCTGGAACTTCACATTATCCTTCAGCATTGACTCTTGAATATCCTGGAGAATTTCTGGTACCTTTTTATCTAACAAGTTTACATCACACGGTTCTTTCTTGCTTGTGTCCCGCCTGACTAGAACCACTTGCTTAGCCTCGATATCTCTAGGGCCGATCTCAATCCTTAAGGGAACTCCTCTCATTTCCCATTCAGAAAATTTCCAACCTGGAGTAAATTCCTCTCTATCGTCCAACTTAGTCCTCACTCCTCTATGGAGCAGCATCTTCTTGACTTTTTGAGCTTGGGGAAGGACCTTTTCCTTCCAGTTACTGATAGCAATGGGAACTATAACAACTTGAATAGGAGCAACTCGGGGAGGAAATCTAAGACCAGAATCATCTCCATGAGCCATGATTAAAGCGCCGACAAGACGAGTGGATACTCCCCAGGACGTCTGCCAAACGTATTGGAGCTTCTGTTCTCTATCTTCAAACCTGATGTTAAAAACCTTAGAAAAATGCTGTCCTAAATTATGAGATGTTCCCATCTGAAGAGCTTTGCCATCAGACATTAAAGCTTCGATAGCATAAGTTTCCAAGGCTCCAGCAAATCTCTCTCTTTCTGACTTCTTCCCTGAAACAACAGCAATGGCCAATTCTTTCTCGACACATTCTTTGTAGAGGGAAAGAATCATCAATGTCTCTTTCTTAGCTTCCTCATGAGTTTCATGGGCAGTGTGGCCTTCCTGCCATAGGAATTCTGTGGTCCTCAGAAAGGGCCTGGTGACTTTTTCCCAGCGCACGATGTTGGCCCACTGGTTAATCAAGACAGGCAAATCTCGCCAAGATTTTATCCATTTGGAATACATGCTGCAGATAATGGCTTCTGAGGTCGGGCGGACAGCCAGTCTCTCTTCTAGCTCTTCATTCCCACCATGAGTCACCCATGCCACCTCAGGAGCAAACCCTTCCACATGTTCAGCCTCTTTCTGTAAATAGCTTTCAGGAATAAAGAGGGGAAAATAGGCATTTGAATGGCCAGTGGACTTAATCCTTTCATCCATGAGATACTGAATATTCTCCCAAACAGCATATCCATAAGGACGGATAACCATCATGCCTTTCATTGGGGCATAATCGGCCAATTCTGCTTTCCGGATAACTTCTACGTACCACTTCGAGAAATCAACGCTCTTCGAAGTGAGTTTCTTCACGTATCTCTCTTCTTTATTCACCTCTCTCTCCACCTGTTTAATCCTTCGGTCATTCTATCCACAGGCTTTTTTTTTGTCAAGAATAGCCGCCAACTGTATAATTTTTAGAGATTTATTTATGAAACTCTAATCATCTCGTCTCCTTCCCAATAATCTTTCGCGGGTAATTGGACTAAGCTTAAGGGTGATGAGAATTTGCGAAAAATTCACCCTGAAAATCATCTTAAAAGGCGATTGACCGGAAAGAAAAACTGAATCATGATAGCCACGAATGACCAGGAAGCAATTATGTTGAAAACAGGTTTTATCCAATCGGCCACAAAAATAAAGGAAAAAGGCTTTAAACTCCCCCTCTCTGCTTTAGTAAGAGGGAAAAGCATTTTGGGAAGATTCTTCACCGAAACGACAGTCATTTCTTACATCAGCCATCACGGTGCTTCTTTTAGGTTAAAAACTCCAGTGGCTCTGGGCCGTAAACTGAATTTAGCCATTGATCTGCCGCCTAAGCTCGGAAGAAAAGACCTGAAACTTTTTATCCAAGGCAAAGTGGTTTTTGTCGAGGCCACAAGCCTTCAGGACTCCCTTCAGAAAGTATCCTTAAGGTTTGGAAACACCTATAGAATTCAGGCTGAAGTATGAGGGGTAAGGAGAATTAACCATATATATCACCTTTCTAGATGATAGAAATCAGAAAATATTCACCCCAAAATTCATCTTTAAAGGCGATTGACCGATTCAGTAACCTCTGCAAAAATCATTTTCTTAGATGATTTCTAGGAATTTGAACAACAAACACCTGAACTACACCTCTACCAAAAGACTTAAGCGAGAGAGAAGCTTTGACCTCCCCATTCCTATCCTGATATCAGGGATGGATGCCAAAGGAAATGAATTCCAAGAACAATCCAAAATTTCTTCTATCAGCTCACAGCAAGCAACCTTCTGGCTCAATTCTGCAGTAACCATTGGTTCTCGATTGAATTTATGTCTCGATATTCCCAAAACTGTTGTCTTAGAAAGGCAACTGAAACTTTTACTTACTGGGGTAGTTGTCTTCGTTAAGGGAGAAACAAATCTTAGAAAAAAGCAACTGATCTCTGTTCGATTAGATAAAAAATATAAAATTCGTACCTTCCCTCTCAAAAAACAAACGGGTTAAGAAAACCATAAAATTCTAACCCCCTTCAATTTTTCTCTCATTACACTTGACAATGAATTTTTCTTTTTATAACATACATTCTGAAAAAGGAAAGATTGAGCAGATCAAAGCATCATCGCATCATTAAAAATTAGCAAAAAAAACATAAAACCATGACAACTAAAAAGAAATCCCTAGCCAGCAAGGCAAAACTCATTAATCTTTTAATTTTTTGTCCTTCGGAATTAATTCTTTCGGGGATTATGAGTTCACTCGAAAACGCGAATGACGTCAAGATAATCCACATCGAGAAAAACACTATTGACGCCTTTATGGAGTCTATAAAAAAGCTGAAGCCCGAAATCATCCTTTTCACCTACACCGAGCCCTTTCCGAATATCAGGGAAATCTGCAAGGCAATCAGAGAAATTTCAAAGGTTCAAACAAAATCTCAATTGTTGTTGGTGGGAAATATTCCTTCTCATGAAGAAATAGTAAATCTTATGAATGCTGGAGTGAGAGGTTATTTCGATCTCAATGACCAGCCCTACCAGCTGCCTGAAGCAATCCGAGTTATTGATAAAGGAGAAATATGGCTGCCTCGCGATAAGATGAGTAGTATCATGGACCGCATCATTTCTGTTGTCGGAAAAGACCTGAAGGAAAAGACTCTCGATCAACTCACCCCGACTGAATTCCAAGTATTAAGGCTAATAGGTCAAGGAAAAAGCAATGATGAGATAGCCGAAGCCCTTTTTATAAGCAAGAATACAGTCAGGTCCCATATAAAAAGCATCTATGCTAAACTCGACACGCATAATCGGCTTCAGCTTGCTTTGTATGCTATTAATTCGGCTTTGTTTTAATTAAATATTTCAAGGGAAATCATGGCAAAAAAAACAACAACAAAAAAAACGACCAGAAAAAAAACTCCGGTTAAGGCAGGCATTACTGTAGAACACCCAAAAATCAATCGCCGGAAAGAGTGGCGACTTGAGCTTCCCCTTCCTGGAATAGCGCAAGGAAAGCTTCCCAAAGGAAACAAATTCAAAGAATTCATGACCCTGGAGAATATCAGTTCTGGAGGAGCTTATTTCTGTCTTGATTCAGGAATTATCATAGGCTCTAAAATAAACTTAGTCCTAGCTCTCCCTGAGGAACTGAAGGAAGGACAGAAAAAATTTAAGCTCTGTGTTGGAGGAATCACCGTCAGGCTCGAGGAAGCAAACAAGAAGAGTAAAAAACACGGTGTGGCCATCCGTTTTTCTGAAAGTTACAGCATCCTTCCTGATAAAAAAGAGAATTTTAAGAAGTAACCCATTACCGAAAAAATACCTGATCTTTTCTTTGTTTCTGATATCATTCTTTGGGCTTAAAATACAATCAATCTCCCTAGCATAAATTCAATGTTAGTCGTTGCCTTAACCGGAGGAATTGCAACCGGTAAATCCATAGTGGCCAAAACTCTACAAAATTTAGGGTGCTATGTTCATCAGGCAGACCAAATTGCTCACCAGCTCATGGAACCTGAAAAGCCTGCCTGGAAAAAGATAGTTTCCCACTTTGGTGAAGAAATTCTTAATCCGGATAAAACAGTAGACCGCGAAAAATTAGGGACCATTGTCTTCAATGATGAAAAAGAACGAAATTTTCTAAATCAGCTCCTTCATCCTCTCGTGCTTGAGGAAAAAAAGAAAATTATCAATAAGCTCAGAAAAGATGGCCATTACAAAATATTTGTCTCTGAAGCTGCCTTAACCATAGAATCTGGTTTTGCAGAGTTCTTCGACAAGATTATCGTTGTCTACTGCCGTGAAGAAATTCAGATAAAAAGACTAATGGAGAGGGACAACATCAGTCGAGAGGTTGCTTTAAGAAAGATTGGAAGCCAGATTCCTTCTGAAGAAAAATTAAAGCAGGCAGATTATACCATCGACTCTTCAGATACTATCCCAAGCACAGTGGAGCAAACAGAAAAAGTCTTTTCAAATCTGATGTTTGACTATGGGAAGAAACACGGAAATAGGTAAAAAGTGCTGATGTTTATTTTTTTGCTTGTAAGGCAGCAGCAAGAAGTGGAATCATTAACTCGTGGTGGCCAATAAAATAGAATCCGCTTCCCCCTTCTGTGACTGGTCTCTTGACCACATTCTGGTCAGGACGATAATGGTGGATAAAATCAAAAACCGCGGTTGTAAAGCCTGCTAAAGATATTCCTTTATTCCTGATAAAAGTTACAGCTTTGAGAAAAACTTCGGGTAATACAACAGCCGAACCGATATTAACAAAAACTCCCCCCTTATCTAATTTTTCTAAAAGAGAACAGAAAAGAAAGAAGTCTTGAAGGGATGTCTTCCCCAAAGATTCTCCTTTAGATTGAGGATGAAAATGAATCGTATCTGTGCCTATGGCAACGTGGACTGTGGTGGGGATGGCGAGTTCATAGGAATTGCCCAGAAGGCTTAAACCCTTATAAGGAAAATCAGAAGTCGCTATCATTCTCCCCACTGTTTCTCCCAAGCCTAAATCTTCCTTGGCTCCAGAATTGATGGCTTGATTCAACATCTCCCCAGGTTCTTGAGCCATGCCAAATTGTCCCTCCTTGAGCTGGATATTCACATCTTCAGAAGTCTGCCCGCTAAAGGCAATCTCAAAATCATGAATGATGCCGGCGCCGTTTAGAGCTAAGGAAGTGATCCATCCACTCTTCATCAGACCGATTAGAGCCGGGCTTAAGCCCACTTTGATCACATGAGCTCCCAGAGCAAAAATAATAGCCTTCTTCTTTTCCCTCGCTTTTCCCATTAAATGAAGAAAATGTTTAAAATCTTTGGCTGCCAAAATATCTGGAAGGGAGTCAATGAATTGAGTGATGGATTCCCCTCCCCTCGAAGCTCGAGCAAAGTCTTTCACATCGACTTTGCTTTCTCGTGACTTAAGAGAATAAGTCTTCAAGTCTTCAGGAGTCAGAGGCTTATCTTTATATTTACTCATCAATCTGCTGGTGGCCTATCCAAAGATATTCAATTCCCTTTCAAAAAGAACAAACCTGATCCTCAATTCAAAGAAAGGAGATTAAGAAAAAAAGAAATTCGGCATGTTGCTTCTCTAAAGGAAGGAAGGCTTCATACGCATCTGGCCTAAAGTCAAGCCTTACAATTTTTTCAGATCTTGGCCAGGTTTAAATTTTATCCTTTTTCCTTCTTCTATCCTGATCTGTTTCTTTCGTCGAATATCTCTTCCAAATCCAGTTTTCTTAGGAACAACCTTAAAACTGGCAAATCCTCTGATTTCAATCTTCTCTTTATTGGCTAGAGCTTCTTTGAGTGATTCGAGAGTTTTCTCAACGATCAACAAAGATCTTGCCCGGTTGAATTCTGTTCTTTTCTCGATTTGAAGGGCGATATCATTCTTAATCATTCCCTTCTCCTTTTTTATTTATTGTGAGTAACTTATAATAAATTTATTGGAATCAAAAAGTCAAGATAAATTATTGACTTGCCAATAAATACTTCCTATAATGAGTCCAGATGAAGAAGATAATTTTTATCTTTTCACTATGTCTAATTTTTCCTCTGTTAATCCATGCTTCCATCTTCAAAATAGAAATCAACAATCCTATTCATCCTATAATCTCAGAATACATCCGTAACACTATCGACAAAGCCGAAAGGGAGAATGTCAGTCTCATCATCATGACCCTGAACACCCCTGGGGGGCTGGATACTTCTATGAGGGAAATAATAGAAAAAATATTAAGCTCAAAAATTCCTGTTGTGGCTTATGTAAGCCCTAGCGGAGCCCGGTCTGCCTCAGCTGGTTTTTTCATTGCTATAGCCTGTGACATTTTTGTTATGGCTCCAGGAACCAATACTGGAGCAGCTCACCCTGTAGGGATATCAATGACTGGCCAAAAAATGGATGAAACCATGGAAGAAAAAGTTACCCATGATGCTGCCTCCTACATTAAATCTCTGGCTGAAAAGCGGGGAAGGAATAGCAAACTCGCCGAAGACGCAGTGAGAAAAAGTTTATCTTACACTGAAGAAGAAGCCCTTAAAGGAAAACTGATTGATTTGGTAGCTAAAAATGAGCAGGAAATTATCGACTATTTCCATGGAAAAAAAATTAAAAGGTTTACCGGAGAAGAAATTTTACTTGATCTTAAAGGAAAACAAGTCCAAGAAATTCCCCTCTCAGCCAGGCAGAAATTTTTGATCACGATTTCCAATCCTAACTTGGCCTATATTCTTTTAATGCTGGGACTGCTTGGTCTCTATTTCGAATTTGCGAATCCAGGCTCCATTTTGCCTGGAGTGATGGGAGCGATTTGCCTCCTCTTGGCCATATTCTCTTTCCAGATTTTGCCTATTAATTATGTGGGATTGATATTAATATTTTTGGCCATTGGGTTATTCATTCTCGAGATAAAGGTACAGAGTTACGGAATATTATCCATAGGAGGAATTATTGCCATGATTATCGGCTCCATAATGCTCATCGATGCCCCTATCCCCGAATTACGGCCAAGCTTGAAATTTATTATCCCTGTAGCGATAGGGATTTCGCTTATATTCATCTTCTTAGTCGTCTTGGCTGTTCGAGCTCATATAAAAAGGGTTTTTACGGGAAAAGAAGGACTGGTGGGAGAAATCGGGGTTGCTCAGACCGATCTCAAACCCGAAGGCAAGGTCTTTGTTCACGGAGAAATATGGGATGCAGAAGCAAGTGAAAAAATAACCAAAGGCACAAAAGTTAAAGTTTCAGAAGTTATGAAGAACTTAAAAATCAAAGTCACAAAAATTTAAAAAACAAAGAGGAACCTGAAGGAAAAGATCATAAAAGATATACTATAAAAGCCTTGGATTTTTACGTTTTCAGTTTGAATTGATATATTAAGTCTAAAAATAGGAGGTAAAAATGTTAACTTTTCCGGTGATTATTGGATTTCTCTTTGTTATTTATTTATTGAACGCGATTAAAATTTTAAGGGAATATGAGAGAGGTGTCATTTTCCGTTTAGGACGCGTACTGGCGAAACCAAAAGGACCGGGCCTGATTTTTGTCTTTCCCCCGATTGACCGGATGGTCAGAGTAAGCCTGCGAATAGTTGTTATGGATATTCCACCTCAAGATGTTATCACCAAAGATAATGTATCCGTGAAGGTCAATGCTGTCGTCTATTTTCGTGTTATGGAGCCCCAAAAAGCTGTTATTGAAGTTCAGGATTACCTCTTTGCCACTTCTCAGCTCGCTCAAACAACCTTGAGAAGTGTTTTAGGGGAGGTTGAACTCGATGAACTTCTTTCAGAGAGGGAAAAGCTCAACGCTCAGCTCCAGGAAATCATAGATAAGCATACAGACCCTTGGGGAATCAAGGTTCAGCTGGTGGAAATGAAACATGTTGACCTTCCAGATACTATGGTCAGAGCCATAGCTAAACAAGCTGAGGCCGAGAGAGAGAAAAGAGCCAAGATCATCCATGCTGAAGGAGAATACCAGGCATCTGGTAAACTCACTCAAGCTGCTGACATCATCTCGACCAATCCCCAGGCTCTTCAGCTCAGGTTCTTAGGGACCCTGACAGAGATTGCAACCGAGAAAAATTCAACGATTATATTCCCTTTACCCCTTGAATTTCTGAAAGCTTTCACTTATATAAAACCAAAGACAGAAGAAAAAAAAATAAAAGATGAGAAATAAAGACTACAGAGAACTTCAACTTTCGAGCTCCTTGCTTGTTTTCATCTTTCTAGCTATTCTTATTCTGGGTATTGTCATCTTCCTTCTCGGAGTATCGGTTGGAAAAAAACAAGCCCAAATCGTAGCTGACACTGGAATCCCACTTCAAGAAGAAGTCACTCAAGTTGAGAAAAAAGAACCTGTGGAGAAAAAAGAACCATCTCCTGCCCAAGAAACCCAAGAACCAAAAGACTTAATCAGCAAAGAACTGGCCTCTCATCAAAAATTCCAAGAAGAAGCTCAAAAGCAAAAACCTGCACCAAAAGACTTTTACTACATCCAAATTGGCGCCTTTAATAAAAAAGAAGCTGCTGTTTCCTATGCGGAGCAGTTCAAGAAAGAAGGCTATCCCACCATCATCTTGGACCCTTTTTCCTCAGATAAAAGACCTGTCTTCCGAGTGAGGATTGGAGGATTCCCCTCCAAAGAAGAAGCTGAGAAAACAAAAGCAGAGCTAATAGCCACTAAAAAGAAGAAAGATTTTTTCATCATCAAAGGGTAAAGCCTAGGATTCTGAGCAGACGGGCAAGAATTCAAAAATATCCCTGTATTAGACTTTGAAGATCAATTACAAAGAAATCCTTTTAGCTCTTTTGAGTGGGATTCTTACTGCCCTTTCCTTTCCAAAATTCAACCTTTCCTTCTTCGCCTGGATTTCTCTCATTCCTCTGTTCTTCGTTCTCTCAGGAAAAAATCTAAGATCTTCTTTTCTGTTAGGCTTGATAGCCGGCTTTTCCCATTATGCCTTACTTATCTACTGGATTCCTTCTGTGCCCGCTCATTATGGAAATCTTTCCTTTATACTGAGCTTCATTATCTATGTTATATTCGTGCTTTACTTGGCACTTTTCTGGGCTTTCTTTTCTCTCCTCTTCTCGAAGTTGTATCGGTCTTATCCAAAATTGTCTTTCCTTCTCGCTCCGTTTATCTGGGTTTCTATGGAATACATTTTGACCCATCTTCTCACTGGCTTTCCCTGGTGCCTGCTGGGCTACAGCCAATTTAAAAACATCTTTTTCATCCAATTGGCATCTATAACCGGAGTCTATGGTCTTTCCTTCTTTCTTATTCTTTTCCAAAGCATGTTCGTTCTTTCTATGAAATTCAGAAAAAGACATTCCTTCTTCATAGCCTTGGGGCTTATCCTGCTCATTCATTTAGGAGGCTTCTTAAGTCTTAAAAAAGTAACACCAGATGAAAATACATTCACCGCTTCGGTCATCCAGGGAAATGTATCCTCGGATATCTACTGGGATCGAATATCGACTCAAGAAATCCTGGAACTCTTCAACCGCCATATCGAACTGAGCCATCGCTCCTATGCTGAAGGTGCTGGCTTAATTATATGGCCAGAATTCTCGGTCCCACTCTGTTTCAGCTGCCAAGAAGAGCTCTACAACTATTTTAAGAAAAGACTTTTTAAATTTGTCACCGATACAAACTGCACCCTCCTTCTGGGCACAAATGAAATCAAGAGCAGTCAAGAAAAAAACTTTTACTACAACACAGCCTTATGCCTTAGTTCCGACCTTTCAATGAGCCACTATTATAAAATACATCTGGTCCCTTTCGGAGAGTATACACCTTACAAAAAAGTCTTCTCTTTTATCGAAAAATTGACTCATGCTATCGGGGATATAACTCCGGGAACTCAATATTCCCTGCATCAATACGAGGGACTAAAATTTGGTTCCCCTATCTGTTATGAAATCATCTTTCCCGACCAAGTAAGAAAATTCGCTAAAAAGGGAGCAAATTTTTTGGTCACTATCACTAATGATGGCTGGTATGGGAAGAGTTCAGCTCCTTACCAGCATTTTGCTATGGCTGTTTTAAGAGCGGTAGAAAACAGGCGCTACCTGCTGAGAGCAGCCACGACTGGGATTAGCGGTATTATTGACCCTTATGGCCGAATCCTTTCTCAATCTGAACTGATGACCAAGACATTTCTCCTTGGAGAAATTACTCCTTCTGAAAAACTGACTTTTTACACCCGATTCGGTGATGTTCTTCCCCTGGGAAGCTTGACTTTAGCCCTTGTATTCCTTATCCTAGCTATATTCAAAAGGAAAAAATGAAAGAAAAAGAGACCTCAAAGCAACTTCACCTTCCTGATCTCCTGACAAAAACCCAAGATTATTTCTCCAATTTTGAAGAATTAAGAGGTTTTCTTTGACTTAGACCAAAAAAAGACCGAAATCGAGAGCCTAGACAAAGAGCTTTCCTCCCCTGACATCTGGCAATACCAGGAAAAGTACCAATCCCTCCTCAGAACAAAGAAAAAATTGGAAAGGGATATCGAGCTCTTTAACAAACTCAAAGAAAAAAAAGAAGAGCTTGAAGTCTTGGCTGAACTGGCCAGGGAGGGGGAAAAGGTCGATGAAGAATTAAAACAAGCTTTGGCAGATTTCGAAAAAGGCCTGGAAGAAGCAGAACTCCAAACGCTGTTGTTCGAAGAGGATGACCCTAGGAACGCCATCCTGTCGATTCATCCTGGCGCAGGAGGAACTGAGTCCCAAGACTGGGCCCAGATGCTTTTAAGAATGTATCTAAGATGGGCCGAAAGCAAAGGTTTCAAAACCAAAATAATTGATTCACTCCCAGGAGAAGAAGCTGGAATCAAGAGTGCTATGGTTCGCATAGAAGGAGATTATGCCTATGGCTATTTAAGTCAGGAATCAGGAGTCCATCGACTGGTCCGAATATCTCCCTTTGATGCCAATCGAAGAAGACACACTTCTTTCGCCGCTGTTTTTGTATATCCTGAAATAGAAGATGATATCGAAGTTGAGATCAATCCAGAAGACCTGCGCACTGATACCTTCCGCGCTTCTGGTCGAGGGGGCCAGCATGTCAATGTCACAGACTCTGCAGTGAGAATCACTCATTTGCCCAGTGGGATAGTCGTGCAATGTCAGAATGAAAGATCTCAGCACAAAAACAAAGCCTTGGCCATGAGGGTTCTCAGGGCTAGACTCTACGAATTGGAAAAGAAAAAGCAGCAGGAAAAACTGGAAAAAATTGAAAATTCAAAATCCAATATTGCCTGGGGAAACCAGATCCGCTCCTATGTTCTCCATCCCTACAAAATGATTAAGGACTTGAGAACTAAGAACGAAATCAGTGATGTGGACAGAGTCCTGGATGGAGATATCGATGAATTTATCAAAGCCAGCCTGGTCCTAAGAAAGCAAAGTAAAAAAAAGTGAAAGGGAAGCATCTTTTTTTCCGTGATATCATAAGACTTCATGTATTCTTACAAGTAAGAGAAAGCATCTCCAAATCCATGATAAAAACAGGCCTTTGGGAATGGTTTCGCTCCGTTCAGATTTTTAACGCCATTCTCCTTCCGGCCTTCTCGGCTGCTGCGTAACTCGCTGTGCTCAAACATACTCGCAGGTCGACTGTCGTCGACTTCCCTCGAAGACCGAAATCCGAAGGCTAAATCTTCAAAGTCGCTATCTCCATTACCAAAGACCTTTATTCTAGGGAAGCTATCAGTGTCACGAATTTGGAGATGCTTGCAAGTGAGACTATGACTTGATTTTTTGCTTTGCTTCTTCCCAGATTTCGTCCATCTCTTCGAGGCTCGCCTGGCCTAATTCTTTTTTTTCTTCTTTTAGCTTTTTCTCGATGTAATTAAACCTCTTTATGAATTTTTTATTGGCTTGTCTTAAGGCAATTTCAGGATTTAAGCCCAGCAAACGGGACACATTGGCCAGAGAGAAGAAAACATCGCCCATCTCCCGAGATAACTCCTCTCTATCCTGAGCATCCATCACTTTTTCTAGCTCGGCCACCTCTTCTTTCACTTTCTGCAGAGCCTCCTTGGGCTGACTCCAATCGAAGCCATAATGGGACACATGGAGTCCTATCTGAAAGGCAGCCAAAAGAGAAGGAGTGGAATTTGACAAACCATCAAAGAGAGATTCTCTCTCCTTTTCCGCTTTTTTTCCTCGAAGCCACTCCTCATCAACTTCCTTCGATGTTTCCTTACGTTCAGGACCAAAGACATGAGGATGCCGGCGAATCATTTTCTGGTTTATTCCATCCAAAACTTCATTTATAGAAAATTTGCTCTTTTCTTTATAAATCTGAGCCAAAAAAACCACTTCCATCACAACATCACCAAGCTCTTCAGCTAGAGCTTTCATATCGTTAACAGAAATCGCTTCTACAACCTCATAAACTTCTTCCAAAAAATAATTGGTGATTGATTTTTCATCCTGCTCTTTGTCCCAGGGGCATCCTCTATCGCCCCGCAAAGTTTCCATAATATGGACCAATTGTTCAAACTTTGCTCCAGCTTTTTCTTTTGGCTTCATTTTTTTCTCTCCCTTGAATTATACTCGAGAAAATTGTAATATTCTTTATCAGTTAATATCTGAACCAGAGAAAAATTTCAATCCCGAGATATTGATTATAACTCTAAAAAAGGGAAGACGATGAGAGAAAAAGAAAAAAAACAAAAAAAGAGAGAAGAAAAACCCAAGAAGCCTAAGGAAGAAAAAGCCGAAGAAAGGAAAGAGTTCCTTCCCCCTTTAGACTTTGTTTCTGTGGTGCTCCCCTTCTATACCCAAGCCTTAGTCAAACTCGGCCAAACTGAAAATCCTCTAACTCAAAAAAAAGAGGAAAATCTCAAGTTAGCCAAGCGTTTGATAGACATTCTTGATTTGCTAAAAGAAAAAACCGAGGGAAATCTAGCACCAGAAGAAGAAAAATTCCTAACGGCCAGTATCGATCAACTGAAAATGATCTACCTGCAAAAAGCACAGATCATTTCGACCTGATTTTATGGAAGTCATAAACGGCTTAAAGGCTCCATTTTCTCTTTCAAAAAATACAATCATCACCATAGGCAATTTTGACGGGATTCATCTGGGCCATAAGAAAATTCTGCAATTTCTTGTCCAGGAGGCCCAAAAATATGGTCTTTTCTCTTTAGTCCTGACTTTCTCACCTCACCCAGACATTTTCCTGGGAAAGGGCAAGGTTAAGATGATCCAGACTCTTGATCAACGGCTGGAAGCCATTGAGAAATTTGGTATTCAAGGGATCCTTATCACCCCTTTTGATAAGGAATTTTCCAATCTTTCGAGAGATGATTTTATCCAAAAAATCCTGGTTAATACCCTTAAAGCAGAAGAAGTTGTGGTCGGAGAAAATTTCCAATTCGGAAAAAAACGAGAAGGCAATATAAACACGCTTCGGGCTTGGGGCACTCAACTGAACTTCCGTGTCCATGAGATTCCAAAGGTCATCAAGGCTGAGAAAACCGTAAGCAGCAGCCTTATCAGGAGCCTCCTCCTGGAAGGAAAAATAGAAGAGGCGAACCTTTTATTAGGAAGACATTATGAAATCGAAGGAAAAGTCGTAAAGGGAAAGGATAGAGGAAAGATCCTCGGTTTCCCCACGGCCAACATCGAAACAGAAAACGAGATTATACCTTTAGGCGTGTATGTTTCTCAGGTTATAATTGACTCAAATTCATATCCTTCCATCACCAATGCCGGCCTTCGTCCCACTTTTGGACAAGAGGATATGCAGATTGAATCCTTCATCATAGACTTCAATCAAGAGCTCTACGGGCAAGAGATTGTAGTAAGGTTTGTAAAAAAAATCAGGGATGAAATAAAATTCAAATCATGGCAAGACCTTTCTATTCAAATAAATAAAGACTTAGGACAAGCTAAAGCCTATTTTAAGTTAAATCAGTAAACAAAAATTCAAAAATTGCTGAACTGAATTGAAACCACTAAGTTTCTGCGGGGTCAGACCCCAAGAGACCCGGTTTTCTCACCTTTCAGCCTTTGCCTTGTCTTGAGGAGAGCGAAGCCTGAAACCGAACAACTTTTGGCTCGCTGGCCCAAAGCTGGGTGTTTTTGATCCAACTGGTCTGAGTTTTCTTTCTTGACATTTTTACTAAGATACGGCATTTTCTTAGAGAAAAGATGATATTTTCCTTCTAGAGCGAAGGCAAAAAAGGCAGTTCAGTTAGACAGGAGTTGATTCATGCAAGAAAAAATTAAGGCTAAAGTTATGGATTCTCGAAAAATAAGAAGGGCCATTCATCGAATGACAACCGAAATTATCGAGAGAAACCGGAATCTGAAAAATGTTGTCATTGTCGGGATAAGGACAAGAGGAATTTATCTGGGAAAAAGAATATCAAAATTAATAAGAGAGATGGAAAAGGTAGACGTTCCTGTCGGAGTCTTGGACATAACCCTTTACAGAGATGACTTCTCCAAGATCGAAGCCCAACACATGGTTAGAAAAACAGAGATAAATTTTTCTGTGGCAAAAAAAGATATCCTTCTCGTTGATGACGTGCTCTTTACCGGAAGGACAATCAGAGCAGCTATGGATAGTCTGATTGACTTGGGGCGTCCCAATACAATCCAACTTCTTGTCCTTATCGATCGTGGTCATCGAGAATTGCCCATAAGAGCAGATTACGTCGGCAAGTTTCTTCCTACCTCAAAGAGGGAGCTTGTCCAAGTCAAATTGAAAGAAATCGATAACAGCGATGAAGTTCTGATCACAGAACCGGTAAGACTTATATAGGAGGAAGAGAGCATTGGCCTTTAAACAAAAACATCTTCTGGGAATCCAATCTCTGACACCTTCTGAAATAAACACTATTCTGAGTACAGCCGAATCTTTCCTCGAAATTTCTACCAGAGAAGTCAAAAAAGTTCCCATCCTGAGAGGAAAAACCATAATAAACCTCTTTTTCGAGCCGAGCACCCGCACTCGGAGCTCCTTCGAATTGGCCGCCAAAAGATTGAGTGCAGACATCGTCAACTTTAACCTAACGGGAAGCAGTGTGGTCAAAGGAGAAAGCCTTAAAGATACAATATTGAATCTGGAAGCTATGAATCCTGATGCTTTAATCATCCGTCATTCTTGTGCAGGAGCGCCGAACTTCATTTCTACCTTTTGTCGGAGTCATGTCATCAATGCGGGCGACGGATCTCATGAGCACCCCACCCAAGCTCTACTCGATGCTTTTACAATAAAGCAGGAAAAAAAGAAGATCGAAGGTCTAAAAATCGTCATTGTTGGAGATATTCTTCACAGCAGGGTTGCTCGGTCCAACATCTTTCTCCTTAAAAAACTTGGAGCAAAAACCATTCTCGTTGGTCCGCCTCCTCTCCTTCCGGTGGAGTTCAAAAACTTTGGAGTTGAGATTGACTATGATTTCGATCAAGCAATAGCGGGAGCAGATGTCATCATGATGCTCAGGATCCAGCTGGAAAGACAGAAGAACATCTACTTTCCATCTATAAGGGAATACAGAAATCTCTATAGCTTGACCAAAAAGAGGTATAAGAATGCCAAAAAAAACGCAATCATCATGCACCCAGGTCCAATAAATCGAGGGGTCGAGCTCTCAACCGATCTGGCCGATTCCGCAGAATCCGTTATCCTTAAACAGGTTGAAAACGGAATTGCAGTGAGAATGGCGGTTCTCTACCTTTTATTAGGAGGAAAAGAACGTGAGACTGCTGATTAAGAATGGAAGAGTTATCGACCCCAGCTCGGGAACAGATGAAACCCTTGATATTCTCATCGAAAAGGGCAAGATTGTAGATCTAAAACCAAAAATCAATACCGATAAGGCAAGAATCATCGATGCTTCAAGACTTGTCGTTGCTCCTGGGTTCATTGATATGCACACTCATCTCCGAGAGCCTGGTCAAGAATATAAAGAAACAATAAGAACCGGTTCTCTCGCCGCAGCCAAAGGAGGCTTCACTTCAATCCTCTGTATGCCCAATACAGAACCTGTCAATGACAACCGAGGAGTTACAGAATACATGCTTTCCCAGGCAAAAAAAGAGGCTGTGGTCAATGTTTTTCCCATTGCTTCTATCAGCAGAGGTCAAAAAGGAGAAGAACTGACAGACATAGCAGACCTCTTGGATGCCGGTGCCATTGCTTTCTCTGACGATGGCCAGCCTGTTCAGAATAGCCACCTCATGCGTCGTGCCCTTGAATATTCAAAGCTCATGAATACACTCATCATCGACCATTGTGAAGATAAAAATCTCAGCCAAGGAGGGTTGATGCATGAAGGGCACTATTCCTACCTCCTTGGCCTCAAGGGAATTCCTGACTCCTCAGAGGAGATCATAGTGGCGCGGGACATCATCCTTGCCGAAAAGGCAGATGCTCGTCTCCATATCGCCCATTTAAGCGTTAAAGGGGCCATTAATCTCGTTAAACAGGCAAAGAAAAGAAAGATTAAGGTAACAGCCGAAGCGACTCCCCATCATCTCTTATTAGATGATTCCTATCTCGAATCCTATGACACCAACCTCAAGGTGAATCCTCCCCTCAGAAGCAAGGAAAATGTTCAGGCTTTAATAGAAGCTTTGCAGGAGGGCGTGGTGGATGTTATTGCTACCGACCATGCACCTCATGCTCCAGACGAGAAAGATGTCGAATTCGACAAGGCACCCTTTGGGATAAATGGCTTGGAAACCGCAGTTTCTTTAATTCTGGATCGATTGGTCAATAAAAATGTCATTTCTCTGAAGAGATTCATCGAGATGATTTCCACCAATCCCGCAAGAATCCTAGGATTGAAAAACAAGGGCAAAATAGAGATTGGTGCGGATGCTGACTTGACCATTTTGAACCTCTATCGAGAGACTGTTGTTGATGTTGATAATTTTAAATCTAAGAGTCGGAATAATCCCTTCCACAACTGGAAGTTAAAAGGAGCGCCGGCAATCACCATAGTGAGAGGCAAAAAAGTCTATCCCTTCTGACAATTCAAGGGCTTTCAATGCCATCGAATGTAAGTCAACTTGAAAAAAAGATTAAATATAAATTCAAAAAAAAAGGTCTCCTTCTCCAAGCCATCACTCACAGTTCTTATGCCTACGAGAGCCAGCAAAATGATGTCACCGATAACGAAGTCTTAGAATTCCTGGGAGATTCTGTTCTTGGTCTCATCATTGCTGATTACCTTCACTCATCCTATCCCAGCCTCACAGAAGGCGAACTCTCCAAGCTCAAGTCCACTGCAGCAAGCACTTCTGCTCTCACTGATTTTGCAAAAAAAATTAAGCTCGATAAAAGCATTTTACTGGGAAAAGGGGAACAAAAAAGCGGAGGAAGAAAAAAAAGGACAATCTTAGCTGGAGCCCTTGAAGCCTTGGTGGCAGCCATTTATTTGGATGGAGGTCTGGAGGAAGCCAGAAAATTCTTATCAAGATTTCTAGAGCCCTTTTTTAAAGAAATCAAGGTCAAGAAATTTCTGGTCGATAATTACAAGTCTGCCCTACAGGAATATCTACAGAAAGAAAATCTTCCCACCCCTGTTTATAAAATTATCACTGAGAAAGGTCCAGATCATAGAAAAAGCTTTGTCGTAGAAGTATTCTCCGAAAATAAAGCCTTGGCCAAGGCAAAAGGTCATTCTAAAAAACATGCTGAGCAAAGAGCTGCTCAAAAAGCCCTGAAGAGTCTTCTGGGGAAAAGGATAAAGGCATTATCTTCAGATACATTCCTCCTTAAAAGAAAAAGAAGATGATTGAGTCATATAACTTCGGAATAATGGTCATAGATGGTCAAAAATATACTTCTGACCTTATCATTTTCCCTGATAGAATAAAAAGCTCTTGGTGGCGAATCACAGGCCACAGACTTTGTCTTCAAGACTTAGAGAGTGTTATAAGAGAAGAGCCAGAAGTCCTGGTTGTCGGTACTGGATTTACAGGCCTGATGAAAGTGGAAGAAGAAGTCATAAATTATGCCCAGGAAAAAGAAATGACACTTATTATTGAAAAAACAAAGAAAGCTACCCAAAGATTCAACGAACTTGCTCCCACCAAGAAAACAATCGGTGCCTTCCACTTGACCTGCTAAAAGGAAGCATCTTTTCCTCCCTAATATCACAAGACTTCAGGTAGGCTATGTGGTCTTGCCCCCCCTTCCGGAGGAGTGCTCAATACATCCTCGCCGCCTGACTTGGTCATACTTCTTCGAAGGACAGTGAGGCAAGGCTAAACCTGAAATGGTCGCTTCAACCAGCCCCAAAACTATTACCTCTCTCAGAAAAAGAGCTGTTTATCTGTCAAAATATTGCATTCTTTTCCCAAGTCATATTAATATATCCATTCCAAATGACAAAGTGCTCAAAATGCAAACAGAGAAAAGCAAAGCGGTACTGCCCTGCCCTGGGGGGTTATCTCTGCAGTCTGTGCTGTGGAACACTCCGAGAAAAAGAAATTCATTGTCCCCCAAACTGTCCCTTCCTGGTGAAGCATAAGTCTTACCAGGAAAAAAGAATTCTAGAAAAAAAAGAGATATCTGCGCCGAGAAATATGGCAGCCGAGGAGGATATTCTAAAAGACGAAAGAATAGCTTGGCTTGCCTTCCATGCTGAAGCCCCTTTAAAAGTATACGCCGAAAGGAAAGAGTCCTTCACTGATAAAGACGCTATCATGGCTTTGGAGTATACCAAGGAAAAAATTAAGACAGCAGAAAGACTCATTCACCTTCCAGGCGAGGAAATCAAGCCAAAAAATGAAGTAGGCGAAGCAATTTATCAAAGCATGGATAAATGCCGCTATGAAAAGGAAATAATCCTTCCTGGGGAAATGCAGTCCTATACCAAAGAAGAAAAGATTAAGTGTCTAGAGCGAATCATTTATACAGTAAAATTTTTAGCCAAGGGAAACTTTAAGGGAAGAAACTATATCCAAGAACTTCTCCTCCGCTTCGCCAAAATAAAAGAATTGTCGCTCAAAAGGAAAGTGATCACGCCGACCTGAGAAAGCCCTTCGAGTTCAGGCTTTACTCATGAGTTCCCCTACAAACTTCAAAGAAGGGATATTGCTGCAGACAATCTTTACCATAGCAGCTAGGGGAACAGCCAAAATCATACCCAGAATTCCCCATAACCAGCCCCAAAAAAACAGAGAAAAAAGAACCACCAGAGGACTCAACCCTAATCCCTCACCCATAAATTTTGGCTCGATAAAATTTCCCATCGACTGCTGAATGAGAGTCAGGATCAACAGAATCCACAAGGCTGGCCATAGGCTTTCAAACTGAAAGACAGCAATAATCACCGGAAATGCTGTAGCGAAGATGGAACCGATGGTAGGAATATAGTTTAAAAGAAAGGTCAAAAAGCCAAAGACAATGGCAAAATCTAATCCGAACAGAAGGAGGACAATGGTTACTAATAAACCAGTAACAAGACTCACTACGGTTTTTATGGCCAAGTATTTTTGGATCTGGCTATCAATATTCTGGATGACTTTAATTATTTTGGCAGCTCTTTTCTTACTGAAAGAATTTTGAATCTTCGGCTTGGTATTCCCTCTCCCGATGAGAATAAAAATGAGAAAGATGAGAATTAAAAAAAGATTTGAAATAAAAGAGAAAAAGGTACCTAGGGAAGCAAAGAGAAAGGAACTAATTTTGTTAATATCTAACTGTCCGACCCATTCCAAAGGATCCCATCTGTAAGGCGCAAGTTTTAATTTTTCCTGAAGGGATCCTAATATTGAACTGATTTTTTGACCGTAATTCGGAAATTCAGAAGCGAATGCTTTCCCGCTGGAATAAAAAAGGACTCCCAGCAGATAGATAACAAAAAAAGTAACGATGAGAATGAGAAAAATAGAGATAACTTTGGGAATTTTAAGGCGGTTTGATGAAAAATCCAGAACTGGATAGAGGATAAAAGAGAGAAATATTGCCAAAAATAAGGGCAAGAGGACGGGTTTGGCCAGCCGTAAAACGACTCCAGTTATGAAGACAACGATAAGCCCTAAAAAGGCTGTTATGATCTTGTTCCCTTGCATTTGATCGATATCTAACTAACTATGCATATTATAAATAACTTATCTCTAAATCAAAAGCTTTTGATGGAAGATCCTTTTTTTTCCGTGACATTTAAGAACCTTAGATAGGTTATTGAGAATGGCTGAAGCGACCATTGAACCGGATAAATACTGCAATGAGCTATGTTATTTAGAGGTCTTCTTTATTGAATTCTCCAAGCTTTGAAGATACCTCTCCCCCACTTCTTCGTATCCATCCTTTATTTTCATCACTCCATAGAGATGGTTCTCATCTATGGCCAAGTAGATATTGTGGTAATAACGGTCTTGGATAAGATATCCCTGAGAAATTTTATGGACATTCTCCTTCTTTTTGTCCAAATATTGGTTCAACATGCTCTGAGCATCTTCGACACTGTCTCCCTCAATGATGAAACACTCGAATTCAAGCTCATCGAGCTTATATCTGGCAACATAGCCATCGTGAAGAAAACTGTAACCCAGGAAATTGCGCAGAACGAATTTCTCGCTGTTTTTTATAAGTCCCTTTCGAGGAAAAGACGATAAGAGGATAGGCAGTCTTCTCGGTTCTTTGAACTTCTTCATTATTTCTTGAGAAAAATATTTTAGAATATTTTCAGAATCATCTTGGCAATCAAAACAGAGAAGCTTGATGTAGTATTTGTCAACAATAAAATTCAACGCTCCCTCTTCCACGTATCCTCCATTACCTATGGAGAGAAAATTGCTGTCAGGGAATCTTTCAGCACTGTAAATGCCAAAGGAGTTTTTCTCCCTACCCATGTCATAAATTTCTAAAGTCAGGGAGGCAGGGGAACCTTGATTTTCATACAGATCGGAAG
>Ga0209636_10001920_pt1 | contig 21080 bp, 19 predicted proteins | sample DeeMarSWOR152_54_FD_187464 | JGI IMG/M metagenome (GOLD analysis project Ga0209636, IMG submission 187464) | Marine sediment microbial communities from White Oak River estuary, North Carolina - WOR-1-52-54 (SPAdes) (version 2) | ecosystem: Environmental > Aquatic > Marine > Intertidal zone >...
TCCGGATTCAACACGCGACAACCTATCACCCCTGCCTGCGGCTGCGCATCGGCGAACGAAACCATGTTAGCTATACAGTTATCCAAGACCACTGTATCACTGTTAAGCAGCACGACATATCGGCCTTTGGCAACCGCCATCGCCTGATTATTCGCGGCGGCGAAGCCGCGGTTCTCCAAGTTCTCTATCAAAATGACACGCTCAAAGTCGTTCTTGACCGTTTCCACCGAGCCATCGGTGGACGCGTTATCGACGACGATCACTTCGTAATCCACTGGGCCTGCCTGCTCATAAATTGATGTAAGACAGTCTCGAAGCAGTCCTTTCGTGTTCCAGTTCACGATGATGATTGACACATCCATTCTCTGTGTCCTACTTACTGCCGTCGAACAATTCCGAAACTGTTAGCACCCGCATGCCCTTGTCTTTAGCTGTTGCAAGAGCCAATCGAACGGATTCAAGGACAAACCGGCTCACCTTGTCATCAGCACGGTCAAAATCATGAACCAGGGATACGATCCCGCCGGCTTTTTTGGCCAAAAGCGCGATCCTGTGGCTGTCAGGTTTTGATTGCCAGGTATCTCCCGAATCAGTCGACCAGTAAACAATCGGCACCCGACGAAACAGTAAATATGCCAGACAAACAATGTTCAACTTGCCATTCGGTGGTCGAAAGGGATACTTCAGTTGCTTCCTTCCCAACGCGGCATCAATCGCTTGCCATCCACGCCGTATGTCCGACAATGCCCGAAACGGCGAGACCTTCCAGTGGTGTATATGGTCGTAACCATGTGAACAGACTTCATGTCCTTGCGCTGCGATCTGTCTGACAATTTCTTCCCGGCCCGCCACATTTCTGCCTAACAGAAAGAATGTCGCTTTGGCTTTGCTTTCAGCCAGTACGCTCAGAAGTGCAGGGGTCAATTTGCAACTGGGGCCATCATCAAAAGTCAAGACAATCGCGTTGGATTTAATGGCTCTGTGTTTGAGCATGAGCCGTCCAAGTCTTGCGTGGGTAAAAGGCACACCTACATAAATGAATACTACAACGCAAACAACTATGAAGGCTAATACCATGATATTCCGAGACTACCTCCTACCTTAATCCAACCCAAGAGGTCCATCCCCATCCAAAGTGGTCAGATGGAGCCCGAGCAACAATGATTGGGTGTCGCCCCATCGCCGTTGCAGAGATTTGGACAAAGCCAACAGACGGCGACGTTGTACTACTTGAAAGCCGTTGGCACGGAAACCGCGCAACCACGATGGGTGCGTTTGGTTGGAAACAACCAGATCAACACCTCTCTGTTCAAGTAGATTGGTTGCCGCAGCCACGATTCGCCCGCTGTGCTCCGGAGGACCGAAGTTCTCCACGATCGTTCCGACACGAAGGGATCCGAACCGAGGATTGTTCTGCATCGGCGTGTCAAGGACAGCAGCGAGGCCGATAATTTGGTTCCGAAGCTCAACCTTAAGGCGAATGACGGGCGGCCAACCGTCTGTCGGCATCAATAGGTTCAATGCTTCCTGATCCCTGACGGCCAAGATATTATATGACTCGCGGGAAGCGAGCCACAATTCGTCACACCAGTCGCCGAATCTTTCCTCGATGGTATACTCTGCATCCAAAGGGCAGTGGTACACGATCTTTCTCATCGAGGTCAATCCTTTCAGTACGACCCAGCCGAGTCCGGAAAAGGCAAGACTGTCCAGAATACATTTGCGAGACGTTGAGTTCCTCAACATGCGATTCAGGCGAAGAAAACGGTACGGCCTGACAACTTTCAAACACAAAGGAGCGTGCGTCACCCACCATCCGGCCGCTCGAAGCATCCTGGTCAAATCGCGGTTGCCCCCCCACGCAAACAAATTCGGCTCTCGTGCGAGCATATCGCGCAACATATGGACAGCGACCAGGCTGTACCTTCGATCAACGCGACTCTCTGAGACCGGACCTTGAAAACTCGAAATCTGGTGCACCTGGCCGCCGAACCAGAACGCCTGACGCTTTAGGCAGTAGCCACCTCGAACTTCCTCTTGGTCATCGATAGCCAGGTAGTATTGCCGCCAGACAGATTGTTCCCCTTTTTTGGGGATCCATTGTGGAATCGGATTTTCATAGAAAGCCCAAGTCGAGCCTTTTTGCTTCATTCGGCGGTTAAATGCTTGGACTCGATCTTCATATTCCAGTGCGTGTTCTACGATCTTGATTGCCATCGGTCTGTCTTTCACTCTTTCCATCTTCAATGGAACCGGACCAGCCGCTGGCGCCAGCGTCGCTTTATCCAACGTACAAGACCCATCTTATTCACAACATATTTAAGGCCCAAATCCAAAGCTTCCACAGATGATCTCGGTACATTGATAAATACTGGATACGGTCTTAGAGCAAAAATGTAAACAGAAGCCTCCGGCCATTGCCTGTCCCCATAACGTCTCTTGTATGGAGCATCGCCAAAGCCAAAATCAAATGATTCAAGTTCAGGGTCATTGCACAGGTCTTCCAGCACTCTAAGGAACAGGACTGTGCCGACGCTAAGTTTGCGCCATTCTGGATTAAATCCTAACGTCTGTAAGAAGTATCGCCCGCCGTAACGGAGTCCCAGTTGAAATGCACACGGCTCCTTGCCAACATACAAAACCGACAAATCAAGCCAGCCATTCGCCGCTGCAGTTGACAGGACATTGCGGCTTGCCGAGTCGTCACCAAGGCCAGAGCCCAGAGCATGCTGGTAGGTTGTACGTGAGACTTTGGAAGCAGCCTTTATGGCTTCCTCCAAATCAGCACCTTGCGTGTACTTCACCACGTTTACTTCGTCAGGGTACTTTGTCTGAAGCATCCTGACTTTTCGTCGAAGTGTGCTTCGATGTTTGGCCGAGAGAGTTTGGTAGAACTGGTCTATTGAGCTTGGAATATTCATTATCCAATGCTCTTCAATTCTTGGGAAATGACCTCGTGTTAGAAAGCTGGGCGTTTTCCGAACTGCCTGATAAAAGGACGTGTCGGTCCTGAGGTGATTGAAGTAAACCATGTCAACGTCCGGACGCCGCAACTGTTTCATTAGCTCGCTGACCAGCAAAGCACAAAGGCCGTCTTCCGGCTGGCCGAGAACACCTCCATATACTACTGACAAGCATTTCAAGGCCGGACGGCATAAGGTCTTGTATCCCAATTTGAGGTTTATTTGGCGCTTCTCAATCCAGCCAACGATCATTGCCTGCGCACGGTCATCAGCCTCTACAAGCATGACATACGGTCGGGTGTCACCACCACTCGCTTTGACAACAGAAAGGTATCTGTCTATGTCGGCATCGGGAACGGGGTAAGGCTCGTTACGTTGTATCCGCTCCCAAATAGCACGAATCGCCTCAATCTCTTCGAAGTTTCTCGCGACAAGGGTCTTCCGGCTTTCGGTCCGGGTGGTTTCACTGTATTTCTGCGCAGGTTGATTCACAGCGACTCCAGTTAGCCCTGTGCTAAGACAATATCCGATTGATTTGTGATCAACGACCTTTGCCCCGTCTCATGATGTCCTACAAAATAGAAAGACGAGCCAATGATTCCTAAGAGACAATAAAAAAGTGGTTTCAATTGGCCAAAAAAAGTAACTGACATCCAGGCTACCGTCGCAGAAGATAGCGCGCTTCCGAGAGACCAGTACAAAGATTTTAGGTAAGGATCTGTCGTTATTCTATATGTGTAAAAAATACCGCGAAATGCCTTTGTCAGGACGATACAAAGAGCGATCATGCCAAAAACACCATATCGGACGGCCGCCGCGATAAACTCATTGGTCACATCTGTCCTGGCCATACCGAGCTCGGGGCCCCAACCAGGGTCCTTGCCACCATAACCATCCAGCCACCATTCGTCGAAATGTTCAATAGCAAGATCAATAACCTTCGCACGGTGCCAACCCGCGCCGCCCAGCGGATTTGCAAAAGAAGCGACAACATGATAAAAAGGCCGATTACTGGCGATGGCAATGAATATACAAGAAAACACGAAGAATATCAGCAATGGCTTGAGCCAATGCTTGTACCTTTGAACTGTCAGGCAAAAAATGACAGCGATCACCATCACCCACGGGCCACTGGACATGCTGCTTAAGGCGCCGACCACCGCTACCGCGAAAAGGACATAAGCCAAGCTATGCCAGTGATCTTTTTCGTGTCGCAAATAATAAATAAGCGGCAGAAACAGGGCAAAACCGCAACCAAACAAGATAGAGTGGCTGAATGGTCCGACCGCTCTGGACAATCCAAAACGAGGTGATGGAACCACCCCCCCTCCCATAAACCACGGCGAGAAACGCCATAGCAGCGCAAACTGATACCGACCGGTAACACACTCAAATACACCTAATATCGCAAGAGGCACCAGGGCCAGACTAATACACTTTACGATAGATATGAGTCTCGCCCTGTCAGTCACAATAAATCGAGTCACCATATAAGCAAACCAGGTATTCATTAGAATACCACCTTGGCTTTCCAAAGTTTCTGACAAAGGTGTATCAGAAGCAGACAGCGCAGCGCCACAATACACCAACATGCTCAGTGCGACCCACGTATCCAATCGAGACCAGGTGAATCTACTTCGAATCCGGCCGTCACACAAGCACCGCAGAAGCAGTACCCCAACCACAATACGACTCACCGGCATATCTATCGTGCCGATAGTCAGTACCAGAAAAGTGGGATACCATAATAAGCACGTAACATACGCCGCCAAAGCGTAGGCTGGGGGTAACGTAAGAGCCAATAGCGAAAAAATAGCTGTAATTGCTAAAGTGACAGTTTGCATTGTGACCTAAATTTGGTTAAGCCCCATCAGAGGTTCGTCCGCGTCGTTGTCATCCTGTAATCTGTCACCTCTGAGGATGGCCATACCCGTTCAAGTTTTACATAACCAGCGTCTGAATTGAATACAGGCCGTATGCCCTAGTCAAGTAAATCTACCAGAGTTATCGCTTGGTTCCCACTGCAATGGCTGGACATTCTTCGAGATCTCAGCGCAGATACCCCAAGTTCCGCAACATTTGTTCAATCTGCTTTTGTTCGGATCCCGAACAGGATTCCCCTGCAACACGGTTGATCTGCGAAAATAAGTGCAATTGAGCTAATAGAGCATCCTTCTGGCGATACGTGTCTGCTGGATATAGATTGTTTTTCTCCTGGGGATCAGCTCTTAGATCATAGAATTCAAATGTGTTATTTCCGTAATCATAGATGAGCTTGAACGAGCTGCTTCTCACACATCTGAGCTGTATATCGAGGCTTTCGCGCACTACCTCGCTGAAAGCGAACGTACCGTTGGGCTCTTTGCCTCCAACCATGTTCTCGGTCCACCGTGACGTTCCGTCCATCGTCCCCTCGTACTCCACTCCTAACGCCTCCAATAAAGTCGGTGCAATATCGATTTCCTGAATCTGAGCATCGAAGGCCCGTGAAAATCTCCGACCTCCGGAAAAAAAGATAAGAGGCACTCTGATTGTGTTATCATACAGGAACTGACCATGTTCGTAGCGCCCACCGATTGCCCTATTGATTTCTCCGTGCTCGCTGAATGAATCTCCGTGGTCTCCGGTGATAATTAAGAGTGTCTTGTTGGCCAGATCAGCCTCTTCCAGAATCTTAAGCACACGGCCTAAGAACTTATCCGCCTTTATTAATGCGTCCCTATATCCCCTCTTTAGCGCCGGCAGGATCTTCTTATTCCCGTTCTTCAACATGGTGCGAATTCTTTCTACTCGGTAAAGCCAAAGCGCATCTCCAATACGTCTCAAACCGTGAACATACCCAAGTCCGCAAAATGGTCTCAGCAGATTCGATACCACATCCATCGGCTTCCAACCAGGCAGCCGGGTTTGGTAAGGGGTGTGCGTACCCCAGTGATGCAAGAAGGCAAAGAAACGCTTTCCGTTCAGTCCGACGATTGATTTCTTCAAACACCGATATCGAGAAGGAACGTGCCGATCAATTCCTCTGAATTTCCCCCCACGTCTCAACAGAGCGGTAGGCGAGGAGGCCATTACGTAGAATCCCGCTTCGTTCAAGATGCTAAAAACGGATGGCACCTCCGGAGCGATTCGATGGTGCATATCACGAACCCCCGTTCTGGCGGGATACAAACCCGTGAGCATAGATGCATGGCTCGGAATGGTAAAAGGCGCCTGCACAATTGCATTTTTGAAGAAGGCTCCCCTGTCCCGTATAAGACATAAACTCGGGGCCTCGGCAGGGCTGATCTGGGCCACATAGTCTGAACGTAAGCTGTCAAATGAGACCAAAACCACGTTTTCCATACACTTATTCACATCCACATTGTTAACTGATTTCATCGTGCTTTCCCCTTTCAGGCCACGGAAAAACTATCTCTCCGATCGATCCTCTCTGGGGCTGGATAAGAGAACGAACGACCCCTGTCGCTCCATCCAAAAATCTGTTCCCAATGCACCACACGACCGGCCACAATGTCATTGTCTCGCATCAAAACAAAGCGACCCAGCTCAGCTACCTGCTCAAACGGATCTGTGCTGACGTCACAGTTCTCTTCGGCGCCCGCTTCGCCACCGTGCCCGCCAAGGTCCGATGAGTGGAAGATGGCCTCCCGGCTCACTTCTATGTCAAATTCCCCTGGGCGGGCACTCATTCTGTCGCTTAGCCAATCATAACGCTCCTGGGAGCGGTCAACAACGTCCATCTTATTAACGACCACCACCATCTATTTGACACCTAAAAGGCTTGACGTGAAAGCATGACGGCCCCTCCACAATCGTACGATCGCGTTTGGCTGTCTTGTAGAATATCTGCGCCGTGTTCATCGTCGTACGATTCTCTCGCTCTTGCGGCTTGCTCATCGTAAAGGTGACTTGCGCGTTGGCCGATTCATGTGCAGGTTGCGAGTGTCTTGATCACACGCGCCGGATTCCCCGCGACCACGGAGCGCGGCGGAACGTCGTGCGTCACCACGCTGTTAGCTCCCACAATAGAGTCATGGCAGATCGTTACCCCCTTTAGAACCACGACGTTCTGGCCGAGCCAGCAGTTGTCTTCGATACGCACCGGCCGCGTCACGAGTTTACGATTATGCGTGACGGGCACCCCGCCCGGCTCGACCACGTGGTCCGAGTCGGTGATAAGAACATTACTGGCGATAAGCACGTTTTGCCCGATATGAACAGATCGTGCGGCATTACATTGAAAGCGGTACAGGATCCGACACTCGTCGCCAATGACAATTTTCGGGACTTCTCCTTGGCCGGGACACAAATCACTCAAGATAAATTGACTCGCGATGGTCACGCACGATCCGATAGCAACAGCTCGGGGATTATTGACCTGCAATGGATGCTCCAGGCTACTGCGCCTCCCCAAGGAGTGGAGACGCCACCCCCAGATAAGGCGTGTGCGGCCTACACTCCAGGCCCGCAAGACGAGCTTGCAGTACGATCTGCACAATAGCGTGACCACCTCGTCAAAGTCCTCAGCGCGACCCTCGTGCGAACTGTTCAATTTCTCTTGGAACAACATCGGTGTCTCTCAACCTGAGGCTCCTATGAGCAAACGCAGAAAGTTTCTAATGCTTAGCTGAACAAGATGCAACAAAATCTATTCGCAGCCGGTCATTTATTTAATCGCACCGCCATAGCCTATCGGCTAAGGGGTAGTACCGCGTCGCCAAAAAAATGCGTAGTTCTGGAATCGAAGGCCAATGGTTCCTCTCATCCAAATCACCTGCATGCATAGCGCAACTGTATTTGACAGCAGCAGAACCCCAGCGGCACCTTCAAGGCCAAACAGCCTTATTCCCGGGTACATCAGGCAGACAACAAGAATTGCCAGAACCGCCGCAATCCGCCTGTACAAATGGGGTTTTCCGATCGCCAGGTATATCGTTACCAGAATCTGTGCCTGGATACGAACAAACATAGTGACGCACAGTATTCTAAACGGCATGGCCACGGTCGTATATCTCCGTCCGTATATTAACGACAGCAGCGGGCCCGCCCAGATGGCCGCCAGGGCGACCAAAGGAACACCAAACACAAATGTCGCCTTGGCTATTTTCCGCACACGGCTGCGGAGAATCTGATTGTTATCCTGGTCTTCAGCAAAAGCGGGAAGCAAAATACGGCCAATGATTTGGTGAAAGAGCCAGGCCGGTTGCTCAGCCAGTCCGTAAGCCAAGGTGTACATCCCCAACTGGACTGCTGGCACAAGCTTGCCTAACAGTAAAGCATCCGTTTTCAAAGAGACCATTGTCAAAATAGGCAAACCGAACATCCCGCGGGTAAATCCGAATAACTCGCTCAAATATCCTCTGTGGATTTTGAGTGTCGGCTTGAACGGCACCAACAGGTATGAAAGCACGCACATGAAGGCAAACTCTGCCACAGAACCGGCAACCAGCGCCCAGACATTTCGCATCATGAAGGCGAGGACGACCGCCACAAGCGTACCGAATATGCCGCTGCCTTGGGTCAGGAGCACGGCCCGGCCAAATTTATACTCTTTTTCGAGTACGAACATGCGTGGGCTGACAAGGCCCCTGAATACCATCGCAAGAAAAGATACCCGCAGCAGTCTCAGCAATTCTGGCTTATCGTAGAAGGAGCTTATCCATGGGGCCAAAAAAAACGCAATTCCAAAGAGACCCAGCCCTCGAATCGCCTGAAACCACCAGGCGACGTTTAGATATTCAGGATCCGCACCCTGCTTATTTTGGATGACGGATTGTTTTACACCAACCTCCGTAAAAGCCTCAAACACTGAGACCGCAACCATGACGATTGCCATCAGTCCAAACTGATCCGGCGCCAGGATCCGGGCCAGAATCATGTTCCGGACGAGCCTCAATCCCCGTTCGACAGACGTACCGACGCCTAACGTCATCGCGGCACGAGCACTCTTGGCCCTCAGACTCATCCCTCTTATCTGGCCAATCTTATCCGAAATTATCTTGCGTACCCGGTTAGACAAAGTTAATCCCTATCGGCTCCAAACGCACCCGGTCTGCGGTATATGGTTTTGCCGGCGACCAGCGTTCCGATGCGGCAACGCCAGTCGATCCATGTGTATAAACGGACGACGAAATATCTGACCATACGATATGAGGTCGTCTTGAAATGGCTTCATTGACTGTCTGGTTTCAGCTTATCGGTCACATTGATAAACTTATAAATATGACCCGTGTCTGTGAAAACGTAACTCTCATCTGGTAATAGTCCAAGGTCCGTACCGAAGTAGAGATTGAAGACGATCCGAAAAGAGTTCACAGGCGTGATGGATTCATACAAGATATCCTTGTTTACATCGGGCAAGTAGTACGCGTTTAATATTCCCATCTTCTCTCTCAGTTGTGCATTGCTGGCAGTCTGCCAGTTGAAGGGTTTAGACCCGACTTCGAGGCCTTGTGGGTACGGACCCTCATCTGCCTGCACAATAATTATCGGCGGAGGCTGAGAACTCGACAGCAATGTGTCAATCAGCTCTTGTAATTTCCTATTTGTGAAGACGATCTGATCCAAGTATTTTCTCGTCGTGCTCCTTTCACTGGCTTGTTTGCGGGTTACAAAATCCCCGCTGTCGTCAAACACATAGGGTTCGTGTGGTAGAAGAAAGTGAACAAAGACAAAAACAGGGCCTTCCATGTCCGGAATTTCAGAAAGCTTATCAAACTGATATAAAACCCTTCTATGGTTCTCCACGCGAAAGTCGAGAAAGCCAAAAAAACGCGATATAGGATGCAACAATGTTGTTTCATACAGGAGCATTGAGAACTCTGACAGTGCACGTACATTGACATTCTTGTCGGCATATTTGTTCCGGCTGGTTGGAAACCAGCGCGGACCAAAGTGTACAAACTCATAACCCTTCGATTTTAGAAAACGCCACACGGTATAGTCCTGCAACATTCTGTAGACCGGTTTCCAGTCGTGCGTATCTTCTCCCACCTGCTCGCTCATATAAGTAATGTGCTTCATATTTAAGGAAGAGGCCAGCGATTGAGCGGTGCACAGATAGTTGGCGTTGCTTTTCGATGCCACATAGAATCCACGGTCCGACAAACACTCAACAAACGGACTATTGTCATAATCGTAGAATTCCATCAGTGTGTTTGCGCTGGCGTACCTGTCCACAATGATATAGTATATATCGGGTAGCGGACGTCGCTGGTCCATGCCAGTAATCTGACTGTTTAGATTTTCCATGTCTGCGATGTGGTCTTCAGTAGCAGCATTTCTAAGCCCATAGGCTGAGATCTGGACGATAGAAATCGCAAGGCAGATCATCGATACAAAATTCAGAATCCTTGTGAGGTTGCTCAGGTTTCTCTTTATCCTGCCGACTAAATATTCGCTGCAGATAAGACCACACATTGCAATGGGCATCAGGCCGGCATGCAAACGGTAGGGAGAGCGCAGCCGAAAGCCCTGCTCTATCGCATCGAAAACCGGACCATAGGAGAAGAAGAAAAACAAGAAAACCGAAGCAGCAAAACCCGCTTTGTGAATATCTTTAAATACAAGACGCCAGAACAAGAACAGAACAGACCCGAAAACCAATGAAGTCGCCAGAGGCCACAGAATCTCTACAACCAAGACCTGGTCGATATTGTGAGCGAAGAGAAATACGGTGGGAAACAAAGCGAACAAAAGCGGATGCAACACAATGAATTTCTTCTTGAGACCTTGCATACAATCCTATGTCCTTTTCTGCATGAGAAATAAAGTTCTTTCCGTATTTCTTATCTTTTCACAGTTTTTGATCGAAAAATATCGGCCGAACGTCTCTTCAAAAGCCGATTGCGTATAATCCGGAAAAATGTCTTCCCTCGTTGACAAGAGCCTTTCTACCTGAGAGTCGTTTTTGGGAACAAATTCAATGATGAGCGAATCACAGATACCACGGAAGAGCTCAGCTATCTTGTTAAAGGGAAGGTTGTTGGAAATGGCTAAATGATGAATCAAAGCCAGCGCAAGTATGGTGTCCGGCGAGCGTCGCTGAAATAGAGGCATTCTCTCTTGGTTCGCCCAGCCTATACCAGGGCTTGGATTGGTCAAATCGAGCAAAAGAGGCAAAAGATCGGTCTGGCCTTTCTCTCTACACTCAAGGTAGTTCCTCTCGATAGCAGCAGGGTCGATATCGAAGGAGATGGTCGGTATTCCCCGGTCTGCGGCTACCCTGCTGAACACCCCTGTGTTTGCGCCGAGGTCCCATAGGAACGTCGGATTCACCCGGTTCAGGAAATCGGCCACAAGCTCCTTCTTGTGCTCCATCGCATCGGCGCTATAGTTGGTCTCGTCATAATATTCCGCCCACTCCGTACCTTTGGGTTGCCAACGCAGCTTTTTCACAGCAGACTCCAGACTGTCAATCAATCCCAGGAATGACAGGTGGCTTATTTTCCTTTCTCGTGTCCTAATCGTTTTGTGAGCGTAGTGCGTCTGGCTCTTCGCGTGAACGTGGATGTGAGCAAGCAATGAGAATCTAAGTCGGGTGCGAAGCGGCAGCAGGGCACTGGTCAGGTCCAAAGGGACACCGTCCAGAAATATGCGGAGCAGTTGGCTTAAGCGAATGTCTTTGTAACTCATCAGGGCCAAGGGACCAAGGAAATGTTGACAGAATTGTCTATAAGGAATCCACAATTGTCCCTCTCGGTATTTGTCGAAGGAAAGAAGGTCAATTAATATCGGTTTGCCTTTCACAAACTGTATGTTGTAAGCGCTACTGTCCTTCAGGGTCATCCCCGAACGGAACGCGATCTTTTGGATTTTGAGTGTGGCCAAGGCCGCGTCTTTGAACTGGCTAAAACACCATTCATACGGATAGGATATGAACGGTATCACTTCAGGCTTGAGCACTTTGTAGGCATCATCCGATTTGGCGTATTCAAGACCGGCTTGCTGGTGAGGAACGAGCAGGCCGGCACTGACAAGGGATTCATATAAACCTGACTCCATCAGGTGATCATAGTTTTCCCGATAGACGGTATTCACCTGACGATAGATCGAGCCTTGCTGACAGAATACAAAGCCACTGGGGTCTCGGAAAGAGCTCGGAATTATATCATCAGCTGTCATTATTTGTCTTTTGGCGTCTAAGAACAAGCTTAGAGAGAAAGTGTCTGATATGTGTCCAGAATATCTTCACCGCGAAGCCGACCCCGGCCAGACCGGCGATCACGATCTGAATCAGGAAGCTGCCCGTCCCGGGGTCAATATAAGCCTGTACGGGAAACTTACTCATATCGCTACCCGCAGAGGCCCCGGCCACGTGGAAAGAAAGAATCACGATGACCGAGCCAGCTATCACCAGCCGGTTGGTGCGGAGCTTGGAATGCTTTACGACGGGCCATCTTCTAACGCGTGCTAATCCTGACCACAAGAGAATGAGACTTTTGTACCGAACCATCTGTGCATACCTCCTATTTAGATCGTAACATCGGCTCTCGAGTAAAACGTGCAAAGAACTATTCGCCGCAACGATTCAGTTTGCACGAAAATTGTTAACAGAATGCCTCTCGAATGTCTTTTTTGTTGACCGTTTTCCATGTACTGCCGCCCCATTCACTTCCCGCGTCAAACCGGCCCGAACGCACTCCGTCCCCGTCGGTTGCGCCGAAACACTCGGGTCAACTGATTGATACACAAGCATTTATGTTGCCAGCATCGTTGCCGGCGATATCAACTGGCGCAGACCTTGGATCAGTCTATTCGGTACCGCTATGTTGATGCCCCATGTACTCAGCCGCCTGGAACGTGCCGTCCTTATCAGGGAAGAAACCCAGTATTAGCTCTGCCATATCCGCGGCTGCGACCCGAACCGAATTCTCCGATATCGAGCTGATTTGAACCTGTGCCACATAAAGGGCCGGATCGCCACCAATGTTTGGGGTCCGCCATCCCACGCCGGAAAAGACACCTTCGTCGGATGTAAGCTGGCCATTGACAATGTAGAAGTTTAAGACGACCGTCTCTTCGGATTCCGGCGCAGGCCTGTGGAAGCGATGGACCAAACACGGGAATTTCCTGCCGGCGTTGGAAACAATCTCACTCGGCTCGGTGCTATCGTGCACCCAGCCGCCAGCCACATAACAGACCCGCGGCCGATGGCCCATCATGGTTCGCGGACGAGACGTGTAAGCCACATAAATATTGGCCCATCGGTCGCTTAACTCGTTCGTGTACAAGCGGTTCAGCGAGGCATCATTTCCCGCCACGCGCAGAATGTTCGCCGGAATGTCCACATCTTTCCCAAGCCAATCACCCACTTCTTCAGGGAAAGCACTTAACGGCACGGGCAACTTCGCAGGCGTGCTAACAATAACCTTCAAATGAGAGGCCAGAACACGGTACGTTATGCCAGAGGATATCAAGAGCAAAACGGCCAAAATCCAAACCAACCAGGCCGGCGTTTTGCCCGTTTCGGCACGTCTCGAACCGAACGCTTCAAGCCGTTTGGCCAAATACTTGTGTCTAATCGGATAAATCAAAGGATATAGCTCCAAAGGAGTACCCTAAAGTTAATCATCCATCCCTATGCCACAACAGTATCGCCTCTGCGCAACCCCTACGGGTACACCCCTCCTTGAGGGTACCGCCGCGAAATTTCGCTATTTTACATGCCTAATCGGCTTTTTGTCAAGCCTACATTCCCTAAATACCCGAAGCCTCCTGCAAAACCAAACTCGGCTACACTTTGAGCACGACCAGTCGTATCCTTGACCGCCCACACGGAGATAGTAAGAGTATGCCGGAAAAGGGCTTACGGAATCATTGGAGAAGATCAAAACACCCACTCCCTCAAGGACAACATGCCCAAATTCTATTTTGTTAAATTCGGCAAACAAAGAAAAGCGGGAAAATTCCTGCAAGAATTCCGATAACAATCCAAAGGGCCAATCGCTCGAAAACCGCCATTTTATCTGCAACACCACGCCGCACAAACATGCTAACTGCGTCTATTATCGGAAGTACCTGGAAACCAAACATGTACCCTACCCTGATTTAGCCCGAATTGGAAATTGATGACAGGAGCTTCGGTGTTTATAATCGTCGGCCGTGACGACAAGGCGAAATCCTCTGCCGGTTGTATGTAATAAATGCAGAAAAGAACGAAGATATATACGGTCAGTCAGGTTAATTCACTCATCAAGGTCGCTCTCGAGGAGAATCTGCCATCGCGGCTGGTAGTCAGCGGCCAAATAAGCGACTGGAAACGTCATGCAAGCGGGCACTGCTATTTCTCACTGAAAGACGAAGGTGGAATATTGCCATCTGTTATGTGGGCGAGCAAGTTCAGAAGCATCAAGTTTTCACCCGAAGACGGATTGGCTGTTTTGGGCACGGGTCATATCGATGTTTATGCGGTTGGGGGCAAGTATCAGTTCTACGTTGATAAGCTCGAGCCGGCCGGCGTTGGGGCGCTTCAGTTGGCCTTCGAGCAGATGGTCGCAAAGCTTCAGAAGGAAGGACTCTTCGAGGACCTGCACAAACAAACACTACCACGCTACCCGATGCGAATAGGCATATTGACCAGCGAGTCGGGAGCCGCCCTGCACGATATAACCGATAGCATTCGTGGCCGGTGGCCCTGCGCGAAGCTGTTTGTCTATCCGGTGCCGGTGCAGGGTGAAGGCTCGGCGGAGACAATCGCAACGGCGTTGCGAGATATAAACAGACGCAATCAGCAACTTAGGCTCGACGTTCTGATTGTCGGCCGGGGCGGTGGCTCACTGGAGGACCTGTGGGCATTTAACGAAGAGATTTTGGCCAGAGCGATTTTCGATTCGAAAGTCCCTATCATCAGCGCGGTCGGGCACGAGGTTGACACGACCATCGCAGATCTGGTTGCCGACGCCCGGGCATCAACGCCCACTAAGGCAGGCGTTGTGGCAGTCCCGGATATGCAAGAGGTTTTAGGGCAGTTGATTGGTGCAGAACAGAGACTTGCAGGTCAGACAAAGGCCAGGATGAGATTGGCGGAGCAGAATTTAGAAATCGTTTTGGCCCGCGCGATATTCAGAAATCCATTGCAGCTCGTTCAAAATACCCGGCAGCAATTGGATGAGCTGGCCGCCCAGTTGGCAAAGGGGACAAGAGATCTGCTCGTGGAGGCACGCCGGAAGCTGTCCGCCGGCTACGAGCAGATCATCAGGATTGAACCGCACCGGCTCTTAGGGAGCAAGACAGTCGAACTGAACAACCGGCAAAACCGCGTGAATGCGGGTATGAGTGCGGTCCTCAACAACTGCCGGATGCAATTGACCGCAAGGCAGAATCGGCTGGCCGCGTTGAATCCGAAGTCCGTCCTGCTGCGCGGATACAGTATCACTACCAGTAAGAAGACCGGCTCGCTGGTCAGAGCACCGGAGGACGTCCAGGTGGGTGACGACTTACTGACCGAACTGGCGGAGGAGAATTTCATTGAAAGCAAAGTAACAAACAAGCAAAATAGAAATAAATGAACCGGGGTTTATAAGCAGAAGTTAAGTAATATGTCGGGACTAAGACATGCAGTTGAGCTTGCATTATATCTCGTGGCATGCTTAATTGCCCCAGGTTCATTTATATGCATTAATATTGCTTTTGCCTGGAAATCGTTTGATAGAACAAAAGGTCGTCTAATAGATAGAATAAATAGGATTATCAAGGTATTGATATGGTATATAGCTTGTTTTCTCCTGCTCCTTTTTATGCTTTTTCTGCCAATTTTGTACATTAACATCGTCCGTTGTTTTCCGTCTTCGATTTTCGCGCCCGATGATGCTGCTATAAGTCTCGTGCTGTGGGTGTTCTATGTGCTGCCAAGCTTTGTAATTTCAAATATAGCTCTTTTCATCATTTTAATAGTAAAGATTTTGAGAGGACCTCAGAAAGCAGTGGGCTGAATCCGAAGGCGATCCTGAAGCGAGGTTGCACGACAGCAGCGCTGAAGCAGACAGGGGCGCTCGTGAAGACCGTCGCGGCCGTGCAGGTGGGCGATACATTGGTGACGGAGTTGGCGGATGCGAATTTGGTTGAAAGCAAGCTCACAAAGAAGTAAAAACTACAGTATCGGCGCGCTCAGGCTGATCTTAACCAGGGAAAACAGATGGCTGCTCAAAAGTCCAAAAATGATATCAGCAAATTGAGCTTCGAAGAGGCGATCAGGGAGCTTACAGCTATTGTCAGTAAGATTGAGCAAGGCGAAATCGCTCTGCAGGACAGCGTCCAACAGTACGAAAAAGGTATGGTCTTGATTAAGCACTGCAGGAAAATACTCAAGAGGGCTGAGGAACGGATTGAGAAAATAGCCAGCGAAGATAATTCGAAAGACGATGCTGGCCAGTCAGAATAGCACACTTCTCCAGCCGGATTCTTTGAAAGAGACAGAACAAGTGAAGGAAAGAATTTTGGCAGTCGGGGTCGTCATGGCACTGGCAGCGGTCGCAGGGACCTGCAAAACCGTTGAGGCGGATGATGTGCCGGAGATAATTGCCGGTCCGTATCTGCAGCACGTGACACAGACCAGCATGACCATCATGTGGGAAACAGATCAGCCCTGCACGTCCATCATTGAGTATGGCCGGGCCGAGCGGCTGAGAAAAAATGACCCTATACCTTTGAAGAATCGCATCGAGGAAAGCAAAAAGAAGGCCATCCATGAGGTTGTCCTGAAAAACCTCGCGCCCCAGACCAACCACCTCTATCGCGTCAGCTCCGCCAACGCTGGCGGCTCAAAGACCGAGTCGCAGATTTACACATTTCAGACGGCCGTGCATCGTGAGACGCCCTTTGCGTTCGTCGTAGTGGGTGACAACCGAACATACCCGGAGCGATTCGCAAAGGTCATGGCTCGTGCCTGGGCAGAGCGTCCGAATTTTGTGGTCAACGTCGGTGATTTGGTTACCGACGGGAACGTCAAAGAGCAGTGGATCAAGGAGTATCTCGAGCCGGCCGCCGAACTGATGCGGCGGGTCCCGACCTACGTGGCCATCGGCAACCACGAACGAAACGCCGACTGGTACTACAAGTACGTTTCCTATCCGCAGCCGGAAAATTATTACTCATTCGACTACGGAAACGCTCACTTCGCTATGATCGACAGTAACAAGAACCTGTCAGCTAAGAGCAAACAGTACGACTGGCTCAAAAAGGACCTGGCCGGTTCCAGGGCAACGTGGAAATTCGTGTGTCACCATCATCCGCCGTACAGCTCCGACGAAAACGATTACGGCGACACCTACAGGGGCAGCTCCGAACTCGGAGACAAGAATGTAAGGCAACTGGTGCCCCTCTACGACCAATACAAAGTCGACATTGTCTGGTACGGCCACATACACGATTATGAGAGGACCTGGCCCCTGAGGGCCGGCAGGGTCGACCAGAAGAACGGCGTGGTCTACATTCAGACAGGCGGCGGCGGGGCAGAGCTGGAGAACTTCGCTCCGACGCGCAGCTGGTTCACCGCAAAGGTCTTGAGTAACTGGCAGTACTGCCTCGTGACGATTGCCGAGGGGACTCTGCGAATGATGGCGTACGATATTGACGGCAGAATGTACGATTATTTGGAGTTGAAAAAGTAACAAAGAACAATACCCAAAACTAATACTCAGAAATCATCGTAAACAAACTATATGGCCGGATTTTGCGAGCGTGGCGGAACTGGCAGACGCGCCAGGTTTAGGTCCTGGTGTCCATTATGGACGTGAAGGTTCGACTCCTTTCGCTCGCATTGCTGTTTTGTAATTCTTGATTTACACAAAAGCTCAGCAAAACCTGATTTCGGGAGGAAGCTTAATTGAGAAAGCAAATTGTATTAAGCCTTTTTTGGGCGGTGGTGTCTATTTGTCAGGCTAACGCCGCAGAGCCGGCAGTGACTCTCGTAGCGGATGGTCGGGCGAGCGCGGTGATTGTCGTACCGTCAAAGGCTTCACGTGCGGCGGCCGAGGGGGCGAGAATCCTACAGGATCATGTGTTCGAGATGTCCGGGGCCCGTCTGAAGGTGCTCAAAGAAAGCGATCTGGGGCGGGTACGAGTCGTGGGTGGTCGTATCGAGCCTGCCGCGGCCAACCCAATCGCCAAAACATTCATTCTCGTTGGTGAGAGCAAGCTGGCGAAGCAGCTCGGGCAAAGTAGCGAGGGGCTGGGTCCGGGCGGCATCCTGATTCGCACCGTGGGCAATGCGGTGGTGCTGCTGGGGCCCGACGACAAAACGCCTTCTGACCCGTTTGGCAGCCGTTACGCCGTTACGACTTTTCTCGAAGATGCCTTAGGCTGCCGGTACCTCTGGCCGGGACAGAATGGGAAAGTCGTCCCGAAGCGCGCGACAATCACGGTCGAAGCGCTGAACAGCCGTTTTACACCTTTTTTGCAGCAGCGCAATGTTCGGTGGAGCGGATACAACAGCCGTATCCAAGAAGGACTGGATCGCCTCCGATTCAGCAGAGAGGATTTTCTGGGAGCCAGGGAGGAGGCCGCTCGTACCCAGTCGGAAAGTGGTGATTGGATGGGCTGGCATCGGATGGGCGGCACGCTCGGGCTCAGGACCGGGGACGGGACCATCCTGCCGGGCCAGACCTGGGACAAATTCCTCAGAGAACACCCGGAATGGTTTGCGATGCAGCTGGATGGGTCGAGGTACTTTGATCCGAATTGGGAACGTCCGAGGTTGTGCAAGTCAAATCCCGATCTGATTGAGGCGATCGTTCAGGAGAAGCTGAAAGAATTAGCGCGCAACCCCGCGCAGAAAAGTGTGTCACTGATGACGAACGACGGCGGCGGCAAGGCGGGATTCTGCATGTGCCAGATGTGCAAGGCGATGGATCCGCCGGAAGGCCGCGCCACGGTCGTGTGGACCTACGATCATGAGTCGGGCCGAACGAAGCGATTCGAATATGTGTCACTAACGGACCGAATGTTTCACTTTTACAACCTCATCGCACAGAAGGTCTCAAAAGTGCATCCGAATGTGTTGTTTACGGGCCAGGCGTACAGCATTTATTCGGCCCCGCCGGTCAAAGTGAAACTGCATCCAAAGATTGTGATAAGGTTTGTGCACAGCCCGGAGCATTACACAACTGACCAATTGCGTATGCAGGGTATGAGTGACTGGGACGCGTGGGCGAAAGCGGCCAACATGATCTACTACCGGCCGAACTCGCTCTTGTGGGGGCGACACGAGGGTATAACGGGTGTCATCGTACACAAACTGGCGCAAGACTTCCGCCATATCGCCCACAACAAGGCCGTAGGGACAGATTTTGACTCCTGCATGCACCATTGGGCGACCCAGGGTCTGAACTACTACGTGCTCGCGAAGCTGCATTGGGACCCCGATCTGAACGTTGACGAAGTTATCGACGATTACTGCCGGTCCGGGTTCGGCAAAGCCACCGAACCGATCAAGCGCTACCTGATGCGAATCGAGCAGTTGACCGACGAAACCGCCGCGGTCACCGAGGAGCAGCGCGACGGCAACAGGGCCGATGTCACCGAGCCTTATACGCCGAAAGTAATCAGCGAGTTGCGAGCGCTTCTGAATGAAGCAGACAGAGCAGCCCAAAGTGACCAGCAGGTGCACAAGCGCATCTCGTTCTTGCGGACCGGGCTTGATTTTACCGAATTGCAGGCGAAGATATACCTGTTTCTGACGTTGAGCAGCAAAAGACGGCTGAGCAAGGATGAACAGGCACAAGCGAAGCGCCTGCTCGAAGAAAAATGGCTGATGATGCGCAGGATCTTCCAGCAGGAGCATTTCGCTGTGAATGTCTCGGCGATGTGCTGGGGGGAGTGGTGGCGATTCAAGAGATTGGAGTGGAGTGGGCCCTCGCAGCAGGCCAAAGACCGTGCCGGTCCCGATTAGCAGCACGATCCAGCAGAGCAGGCGCCACGCCGGTAGGGGTAAGGGCCAAGGCCTCCGGCCAATTTACTGCAGGGCGAATTTTGAAAGGTAAAGATGTGAAGTACAGTACACTTATAGCCACTGGCTGCCTGTCAGTTATTCTGTTGTGCAGCGCGTACGGTTCGGTCGGCTCCAAAAAGGCCCCCGAGCCAATCACGGCGATATTAGGGGCATTCGAGAAAGAAATTACATTGATCGAGGACCAACTGACTGAACGGCAGGAGCGGAGCATCGAAGGAATCAGATTTGTCAGTGGGAAACTGAGCGGCAGAAGAGCCGTCATCGCCTGGACGGGTGTCGGTAAGGTGAACACCGCTATGACGACCACACTGCTGATAGAGCACTTCGAGCCGAAGCACGTCATCTTTACCGGCATCGCCGGAGCGGTGAACCCGGAGCTTGAGCCGGGGGACATTGTGATAGCGCAAAGGACTGCTTATCACGACATGGGGACGGTCTGGCCGGAGGGCCTTTTCTTCAAGGGAGTTAAGAGCCGGCTCGACGGCCTGGAGAATCCGGTCTTTTTTCCGGCGGACCCGGAGCTTGTGAAATTTGCGCAGGTCGCTGCGGGCCGGGCCGACCTTCAGCGTGTCAGGACAATCACGGGCGAGAGGGCACCAAGAATCATAACCGGTGTGGTGGTGACCGGAGACGTCTTTGTCGCCTCGAATGAAAAGTGTGTTGAACTGCGAAAGAGGCTCGAAGCCGATGCCGTAGAGATGGAAGGCGCCGCGGTGGCCCAGATTTGCTATCAGCGCCGAATTGGGCACCTTGTGATACGCAGCATCAGTGACAAGGCCGACGAGGGCGCTGTGCTGGATAAACAGATGTTCTACATCCTGGCGGCCAAGAATTCCACCGACCTGGTCGTCGAAATAGTCGGGCTCTTGGGCTCGGAACCTTCTGTTGGACAAAGCAGTAACGATAAGAAGTCGCGGGACCGAAAATGATCAGCAAGTATTTCAAGCTTGAAGACAGGCAAACCAGCGTCAGAATTGAGTTTGTGGCGGGGCTGACGACATTTCTGACGATGGCCTACATCATCGCCGTCAACCCGGCCATTCTCAGTGCGGCCGGAATGGACAAAGAGGCCCTTATCGCTGTGACCTGCATCATGAGCGGCGTCGCCACGCTCACCGTAGGGTTTCTGGCAAACGCACCCATCGCCATGGCGCCGGGGCTCGGAC
>Ga0209636_10001921_pt1 | contig 21079 bp, 28 predicted proteins | sample DeeMarSWOR152_54_FD_187464 | JGI IMG/M metagenome (GOLD analysis project Ga0209636, IMG submission 187464) | Marine sediment microbial communities from White Oak River estuary, North Carolina - WOR-1-52-54 (SPAdes) (version 2) | ecosystem: Environmental > Aquatic > Marine > Intertidal zone >...
ATACTATTGCAAGCTACCGTGGATCTTTACGTGAGTGAGATTATCGAGAGTCGAGACAATTCGGTTATTGTAAATAATATTGTGTTGCTAGACAGCCACTGCACTTTTTGTGATATTCTGGACACCAGTGACAATCTGCACCGCAGGGTGCCCTTTTTAAAATTGGCTTGACGCTTCCAGAGCTCCATTGACTTGCTGCTTTTATATGTTGAGTGAAGAAGACCTCTGCCTGTTTTAAACCCACCGTCTCTTTTGGATGTTCTGCAATAGATTCAAACCACCATCTGTGATGTTGGGGGATAGCTACAACGGCTATGACCAGACATCCTTCATTCGTGCACGAATTACAATAAATACACCAGGAAAACCATTTTGCAATTGATTTTGCCTGAGCAGGTGTGCGTGCCTTACCGAGAAGAATACCGACGATTGACTTCTGTTTCTTTTTCATCGTTATTTATCTTAAAGATATTTTTTGATTTAATATTTTGTGCTAGCTGTATTTCACCTTATATCTCAATTCGAGAGAATCGAGTCTGGTGAATCCTCATCTCTCCAATAATGCCTTTCTCAGCCATGGACCTGGCTAGTTCTCGAGTGCGAGCGTAGCCAAACCAGGTGTATAAGTACTTTTCATCTTTCTTTTGCTTGGTGGCGTCGGTAATTTAGGTCAACGGAATGCTCTCGACTGATCTACAATGGATAGAGCTCAGTGGTGAAATAGTCTCACTCCTGATAATGCCATCACCATACCGTATTCATTTGCTGCCTCTATTACCTCGTCATCCTTAATTGAGCCACCGGGTTGCACAATATATTTGACTCCACTACGGCTAGCTCGATCAACGTTGTCTCGAAACGGAAAAAAGGCATCTGAGCTGAGTGATACATTACTCAATTCTTTCAACCATCCCTTTTTCTCATCGCTGGTGAGCACTTCAGGAATAATCTTGAATCGCGTTTGCCACACCTTTTCCTCTGATGATGTTAACTCCTCCTCAAGGTATTGCTCTATTGCATTGATTTTTTCTGGTAGTTTTAGTTTCTCTCTAAATTTCATTTCTAGGACCTTAGGGTGCCGGCGTAGAAACCACTTGTCTGCCTTGGAACATGCTAACCGTGTACAATGGATACGGGACTGTTGACCAGCCCCTGCTCCGATAACCTGACCATCATATGCAAGACACACTGAATTGGATTGCGTGTATTTGAGAGCGATAGTGGCGACTAATAAGTCACGCGTTGCTGAAGGAGTTATAGTCTTTTCTTCTGTTACGGCATTCTTGAGTATCTCTGGAGTTATCTGATAATCATTATGATCTTGCTCAAACCACACACCAAAGACCTCTCTTCGCTCGAGCTCAGGAGGGCTATAATCGGGATTGATTTCAACTACTATATACTTACCTTTTTTCTTCTGTTTCAGTATTTCTAATGCATCTTGTTCGTACCCAGGTGCAATGACACCATCAGAGACCTCACGCCTGAGTAATTTTGCGGTAGTGGTATCCACAACATCACTCAGTGCAGCCCAGTCGCCAAATGAGGACATGCGGTCTGCACCACGAGCGCGTGCATATGCAGTAGCGAGTGGAGAAAGTTCCATCTTATCAACAAAATAGACTTTTCTCAGGACATCATCGAGTGGTAGACCAACCGCCGCACCAGCAGGGCTGACATGTTTAAATGACGCAGCTGCAGGGAGATTTAAGGCAGTTTTCAGTTCTTTGACAAGTTGCCAAGAATTGAGGGCATCAAGGAGATTGATGTAGCCTGGTTGACCATTCAAGACGGTAAATGGCAACGCTCCAGCTTCCGAGAACACCCGGGCTGAACCCTGGTGAGGATTACAGCCGTATTTCAGTTTAACTTCCCCCTTATTCATTTTTTGTCTGTATCTCCTTTCCCGCAATTTTCTCTTTTAAGAGCTCACTGATACCGGCAATACTGCCGAGTATACCTGATGCTTCGTAGGGTAAGAAAACCTTGGTCGCTTGACCATTAGCTATCTTCTGCAGGGCCTCGAGGTATTTTATTGCGATGAGGTCATTTGTTGGCCTACCGTTATGAATAGCACCAAACACGGTTTGTATCGCTTCTGCCTCGCCTTTTGCTACCGTAAGTTTCTCATATTTGTTGGCATCAGCCACTTTCTTGATTGCCACTGCCTCTCCCTCAGCCTTTAAGATTGCCGACTGCTTATGACCTTCTGCCTCAAGGATCATTGCACGTCTGTCACGTTCTGCCTTCATCTGACGGTGCATTGCCTCGGTGACATCCTTGGGTGGTTCTATCCTCTGGAGTTCTACACGAGTTACTTTTGTACCCCATTTGTCAGTAGCGTCGTCTAGGATTTGACGTAGTTTTGTATTTATTACTTCGCGAGAGGTGAGTGATTCGTCGAGCGCAAGATCACCGATGAGATTTCTTAGATTTGTCTGAGCGAGTTTGGTTGCTGCTATATAAAAATCAGCGACATTGTAAGTAACCTTTATCGGGTCAGTGACCTCGTAGTACACGACGGCATCAACATCCACAACGACGTTATCTTTGGTGATCACTGCTTGGGGAGGTACGTCGACGACCTGTTCACGCATGTCAACTTTTATCATCTTCTCCCAGAAGGGGATAATAATAGTCAGCCCACTGTCTGCTGTACGCTGGTATTTACCGAGACGTTCTATCAGAGCTTTTTGCCACGGCCTCACTATCTTTATGCCGCTTGAGGCTATTATCAATAACACAACAGCAACGATAATGAATAAAATTATCATTTACTCTCCTTTTTTGTAAACCTTTACTACTAAATGAGTACCATCCAACCTCGTCACAACGACGCGTGTTCCTTTGGCTATCGCCTCCTCAGTCTCACTGTCTGCCCGCCACTCGTCTTTATCTATTCTTACACGTCCAGTGTTATTGATATTATCGATGTCCTCTAATACCACCCCAATTTTGCCAACAAAGCGATCAGCGCCTACACCTGGAGGCTGCTTTTTGGTAAAGCGTTCTGCAAAGCGTCTTGAGAGAGCAAAGAGAAAAGCAGAGATAATAACAAATGCTACCCATTGCCACACTACATGAGCACCGAGAAGCGCCAAAACACCAGCAATAGCTGCACCAATACCAAACCACAATATGAAAAATCCCGCGGTAAATATCTCGGCAACAACAAATATCGCTGCAATAAACATCCATACCCACCAAAGGTTTGCCGGCATTTTCACACCTCCTTTTACCTATTTCCTAAAAAAAATATCAGGAATTTTAGTTCTGCTAATTTTTCTCTGAATTTCTTTAGTCAAAAAAGTAGTCTACAGAATGAATTTCACAGAATTTGATCTTCTTCAAACCTGAAACCCTTTTCATAGAAGAGCTTTAAACAAGCATCAACCACATCAGTATCATACAGGAGACCTTTGTTTTTTGAAATCTCGTCCAAAGTAGCATATATACCATGTGCTGGTCTATATGGACGGTGAGAAGACATTGCCTCAACCACATCAGCTACGCAGAGAAGCCGAGCCTCAAACATGATTTCATCTCCTCTGAGTCCCTGTGGATACCCCGAGCCGTTTACTCTCTCATGATGTTGGAGGACAATGTCAGCAATCGGATAAGGAAATTCTATCTTTCGTAAAATATCAGAACCGAGTCCGGGATGAGTTTTTATTAATGCGAATTCAGATTCAGTTAACTTAGTTGGTCGACTGAGAATCTCGGCAGGGACATAAATCTTACCGATGTCGTGAATGAGCGCTGCTACATGGAGGCCTTCGATTTGATTTTCTGGGAGTTTCATCTCCTCTGCGAGTGCCAGAACTAGTATGGCAACTCTTTTTTGGTGTCCAGCCGTGTAGGGGTCTTTTGATTCGAGAATCTTGGCCATTGCTTCTAGTGTGTTGTTGATTGTGCTCTTCAATTTTTCTAAACTTTCGTGGAGCTTTTCCTGAGATAGCTTACGCTCAGTAATGTCTTCAATAATACCATCATAGTATTTGACTTCCCCTGTTTCATCTTTTACTGCCACAACCGATACAGAACCGAAGAATGGCGTTCCATCTTTTCTCTTTAATTGTAATTCCTCATCTTTCACAAAACCTCGCTCGAGCATCTTCGCGTTGAACTTTTTTCTGTCTTCTGGATTTTGATATAAATCGGCTACATGAGTAGCGAGGAACTCATCTCTCGTATCGTAGCCAAACATCTTAACAATGGCAGGATTCGCTTCTATAAATTTACCGACTGGTCCAACAGTATTTCGATATATACCCACATTGATATTTTCAATCAAGGTTTTATAATTTTGTTCGCTCTGTCGCAGTGCTTCTTCTGCTTGTCTCCGTTCGGTAATATCTCTTATCGTGGCAATAAATGCCTTTGGTTGTCCATTGATATCCTTAATTAGAGAGGCATTTAATTCACCAGTATAACTGGACCCATCTATTCTCTTGAGTATATACTCTTCATTCCTCGTGAATCCATTTTCTAATGTCTTTTTGAGATTCATCTTCGCCCGTTCGCGGTCTTTGGCGTCGATGAATTCAAAGGTATTCTTCCCGATCAAATCTTCGGGTGCCTTGCCACCACTCACTTTGAATGCCTGTGAGGATGCATAGATGCATGTTCCCTCTAAGTCAGTCACCACAATTGCATCGGGTGAGGTGGTCACCAATGCCTTATACATCTCTTCACTCTCTTTAAGTGCCTCTACTGTCCTCTTGCGGTCGGTGATATCCCGAGCAATTCCATGGATTGCATAGGCCTTTCCACCACGGTACAGGACCGTAGCATCGGTCTCTACCCAGACATGTTTGCCGTCCTTTCTGCTCAGTCGATATTCGGTGGGCAGCTTCTGCCGGCCATAACATTTGAGATCTTTCATGGTCTCAAATGCCTTCTGTATTTGGTCTTTGCTCAGTAATGAATTAAAATTGAGAGATGGGATTTCTTCCCTTGTATATCCCAAAAGATTCAACGCCGCGTCATTCGCGTCAATGAACTTGCCCTCAAAATCGTGAATATATACACATAAGAGGCCTCGGTCGAAGAGCGCCTTGTATCGTAATTCACTCTCCTTCCACGCATTCTCAGCCCTTTTGAGGTCTGTTAAGTCCAAAGATACCTGCACAACGCCTTCGACATTGCCGAGAGAATTGCGCACAGGGTAGCCCCTCAGAAGCCATATACTTCCATTAGCGGTCACTATCTCACCTACCTGTGGCTGGGCGGTGTCGAGTGTCTTTGTAATAGGACAGCCATCACATGCACTCATGCGATTATATCCGACCTCATAGCAATGACGCCCAACTAATTGATCAGGATTCATGCCAAACGCATCGGCTATTGATCTGTTTGCCCATAAGATACTCATATTTGTGTCACAATAGGCAACATGTTCGGTCATGCTGTCGAGAATAAGAGCTTTTTCTTGCTCAGTTTTATTGAGTGCCTCGAGTGCCTGTTTTCTCGCAGTGATATCACGAATGCATGTGATTATCCTCGTCACTTTTTCATTCTCATAGATTGGGATTTTCCTGGTTTCAGTAATAATATCTCTGTTACCAAATTTTGTTGTCTCTACCGTAACGAGCATTTCACCGGTATTGAATACTTGTCTGTATTCATCCTGTACGCGTTTCTGGAGAAATGGGAATATGTCGAATAATTTTTTTCCGATCACATCTGTCTTAAGCCCAAGTTTTTTACTCCACTGTGCAAAAGTTTCGTTGAACAATACAATCCGTAGGTCATTATCGACAACATGTATGATATCTCCAAGTGCGTCGATCGTCTTCCGATAGAGTAATTCTGTTGTCTGCAGTGTGTCTTCTATTTCTTTACGTTTGATATACTCTTTTTCCAAATCTGCAATACGTTTCCGCAACCTTTTCAGTTCTTGAATCACATCGCTTTCTCTTCTATCTAAAACAGGCATACCGCTCCATCACTTTTTTACAATTTTATGGATACTCCATCAGACTCGACAATCTCTGAGTCCATTCTGTATTTTTGTATGTTTCCTCTATTATACCAACAAAACTAGACAGGAGGTATAACTCCTTTTGGGTAAGTATAGATATAATTGTTATAATGTCAAGGTTCGTTACTTCTGATTATGAAGTCAATCAAGTATCACAAAAAAAGCATGAAAAAGGTATCTTTTGCGAGGTCTATGCGGATGTTGTTTTTGCTATTTTTTTTCTTTTCGCTTTTTTTCTTTATTTTTTGACTTTTTCCCCTTCTCAACAGGCGCCTCTTTGTTTTTCTTTTTTCTTCTCGTTGGTTCGTCTGACTTCTTCTCTTTTTTTACTTTCGTTTTCCTTCCCTTCTTGGCCTGTGTTTCAGGTAAAGTGCGGCGTTCAATCAATCTTCGTCTTAAATCGATAGCAGAGGCGTCACTTTTTTCAACAAGCTCCAAAATTGCCATCTCTGCACCATCACCGAGTCGTGGTCCGAGGCGATAGATCCTCGTGTAGCCTCCCTGGCGATCCGCAAATCTTTGCCCAAACTCATCACAGATTATGTTAACAAGTTTGTGGTCAGGGATGAAGCGATAGATTGTACGCCTGGCTGCAAGATTATTTTTCTTGGCAAATTCAATGAGATGCTCGGCTAATCTTCTTGCTTCTTTTGCCTTTGGCAGGGTTGTTCTGATCCTTTCAAAGATGAAAAGGGAACGACATAAATTCCTCAGTAATGCATGTCGATGTTCCTTTTTTCTTCCCAGTTTTTTTACTCGGTTACCATGTCTCATACATCTTCTTTCAGATATTTATCTACATCCATTTCAAGATGCAGTCCTACTTTCGCGAGATTTTTCTCGAGCTCTTTGAGTGATTTGCGCCCGAAATTCTCAAAGGTCAAGAGCTTTTTACCACTTTTTCTTACAAGATCGCCGATCGTCTTTATATTCTCATTCTTCAGACAGTTAGACGCCCTGACCGATATTTCAAGTTCATCAATACTTCGTTTCAATATTTCTCTTATGCGACGATGTTCAGCATCCAGCTGTTCCTTGGAGGTAAACTGTGGTTCCACGCCAAGGTTGGTGATATATGTCAGGTGGTGTTTCAGAAGACTCGCGGCCTCGACGACAGCCTCGACTGGTGTAATCGTACCATCAGTCTTGAGTTCTATAACAAGGTGATCATAGTCTGTCTTTGTCCCTACCCTCGTGTTCTTGATATCATAGTTTACTGAAAGTACTGGTGAAAATAGCGCATCTAAGAATACGGTGCCTAGTGGTCCTTCACTTTGTTTGAATATATCGACGGGTACATACCCACGTCCAGCCTCCACAGTCATCTCCATTGTGAAATTTATCTTTGCTTCAGTAACGGTCAAGATTTTCTGTTTGGGAGCAGCAATGACTACTTCGGGATTTTTCTCAATATGTTCAGCAAAATATTCTTTCTTGCCTTTCACTTTTAGATAGAGTGTACTCGGACCATCGGTGAGAAGTTTCACGCTCACTTTCTTTAAATTTAGACATATTTCAATCACATCCTCATATACACCTTGTATTGTTGAGAATTCCTGTAGGACATCACCGACTCTTACCCGTGTAATAGCTGCTCCTTGAATCGATGATAAGAGTATTCTTCTTAGGGAATTGCCAATAGTTGTGCCAAAACCGCGCTCCAATGGCGAAAGTATAAAACGGCCATAGGTGTCAGTTGTGACATCTTTGTCGACTTCAACTGCTTTTGGCATGACAAGAGGTTTTAAAGCCATATTCCCCCTCTACTTTGAATATAACTCAACTATTAAATTTTCTTGAATTGGTAAGGTGATATCTTCACGCGTGGGTAATCTCAATACAGTACCCGCTATTTTTTCCTTTTCAAGTTTAAGCCAACCGGCAATGTTTTCTGGATCACGTTCCTCAAGGGATTTCTTGATGAGGGGATTTTTCCGCTGCTCTTCTGCCAGGGTGATTACTTGGTTAGCCTTTACCGTGTATGAAGGAATGTCTACCCGTTTCCCATTGACGAAAACATGTCCATGCCTCACAAGTTGTCTTGCTTGCGATCTTGAAGAGGCGATTCCTAGTTGATAAATGACATTGTCAATTCGTCGTTCCAGAGCTATGAGGAGATTCGCGCCAGGATTACCCGCTTTTCTCGTGGCATCATAGAAAGCTTTGCGAAATTGTCTCTCTAAAACTCCATAAATTGCCTTGACTTTTTGTTTTTCTCTCAGTTGAATAGCATAAGAAGTCAGCTTTCGCCTGCCTCCTTTTCCATGACTTCCCGGAGGGTAGCCCCTTCTGGTGAAGGAGCATTTGTCAGTATAGCAGCGGCTGCCACGCAAGAATAGCTTTTCACCTTCGCGGCGACATATCTTGCATTTTGCACTGACATAGCGTGCCATGTCTAGACCCTCCGTCGTCTTGGTGGCCTGCAACCATTATGAGGAAGAGGAGTGACATCCTTTATACTAGTAATTGTTAGGCCTACTGTTTGGAGAGTTCTAATTGCTGCTTCACGGCCAGGCCCAGGGCCTTTTATTCTGACCTCGACCCTCTTTATACCGAGTGCTAATGCCTCTCTGGCCACCGTATCCGAACACTTCTGGGCTGCATAAGCAGTACCTTTTTTTGTTCCCTTGAAGCCAATCTTTCCTCCAGATGACCAACAGAGCACATTGCCTTTACTATCACATATAGAAACGATGGTGTTGTTAAACGAAGCGAAGATGTTCGCAATTCCAATCTGTTCTGGTCCAACACTCTTTTTTCTCCTACTCGGTCGTGCCGTGCGTCTTCCCCTTACTGGTTTGTCTTTTTGTCTCACTTTTTACCTCCAGGGCCTGCCTTGCCTGCGACGGTCTTCTTTTTACCCTTTCTTGTTCGGGCATTTGTTCTTGTACGTTGTCCCCTTACTGGTAAGCCATGCTTATGTCTCAATCCGCGATAACTTCCAATGTCAATGAGTCTCTTGACATCAGCAGCAATCTCAGCACGTAGGGAACCTTCTACTTTGTAATCTGTTTCAATCAGTTTTCTGATTTTGGTCACCTCTTCATCACTCAATTCCTTTATTTTCTTTGACGGGTCAATGCCGATCGTTGCAACGATTTCTTGAGCAGTACGAAGTCCTATGCCGAAAATCGCTGTCAGTCCATGCTCAACCCTTTTATTCGGTGGCAAATCCACGCCGGCAATTCTAGCCATAGACCTCCTTACAAAAGGCAGATGGTAGTGAAAAAGATGCTTGTGCATGATGATCTTGTGATCGTTTCATAAAAAGACCTCACACCTATCGCTACGCACCTGCAATTTACCCCTGACGTTGTTTGTGCCGAGGGTTTTTGCAAATGACCATAACTGTCCCTTTGCGTTTAATGATTCGACAATTAATGCATCTCTTCTTGATCGATGCCTTGACTTTCAATCTTTGCTCCTTACCATAAACTTAATTATAACCAACTTCCAAAAAAAATCAAGCCCTTAACTGATGTGAACCTCTGCGTTGTTAAAACAAGCGATACTATCAAGAAGAAGCCTCTGATTGCCTTGCCCTGCCCTGTATTGCCTTCTCTATTTATATCTCCAGACAATCCTTCCCCTGGAGAGGTCATACGGTGAAAGCTCAAGCAATACCCTGTCACCTGGTAAGATCTTTATGTAGCTCATTCTCATCTTGCCAGAGACGTGTGCAAGGACCTTATGCCCGTTATCTAGTTCAACACGGAACATGGCATTGGGAAGGGTTTCTAGTATTGTACCTTCTGTCTGGATCAAATCTTTTCTTGCCATATGTTAGCTTTCCGCGACTCTTGTAAGATTCATATTTCCTTTCTCAAGAATGGCGATAGTATCCTCATAATGGCAGGATAGTGAACCATCCTTGCTGAGGATTGTCCAATTGTTTTCAGCAGTGACAACCTCATAACTGCCGATGTTAACCATAGGCTCAATAGCAAGGACCATACCCGGTTGTATGACTGCATCCACGCCGCTACCGACAAAGTTTGGGATTACTGGTTCTTCATGTAAATCTTTACCGACTCCATGTCCGGTTAGTTCACGGACAACACTAAAGCCATTATCTTCAACCACAGTCTGTACGGAGCGAGAGATGTCTGAGATTCTATTACCTTTCTTTGCTTTTTCAATACCCTTTCTCAGAGCTGTCTTGGTAACAGTAAGCAGTTTTTGTACCCCATCCGATATTTCACCTACTGCAAAGGTCTTTGCGGAATCAGCGATATATCCTTCATAGCTTACACCAATATCTATTTTTACAAGGTCACCGTTTTTTATTCTACGACTGTCTGGTATACCGTGCACAATCTCATCATTCAATGAGATACAACAGCTTTTAGGAAAACCACGATAGTTTAAGAAAGCAGGTATTGCACCGTGTGCTCTTATTATTGAGTCAATTCTATCATTCAAATCAATTGTGCGCATAGAATTTAAATCCATTTTAGTTATAACAGAGAAGATATCGAAAATAATATTTCCGGCAATTGCAATCTTCTTAATTGCCTGATCATCCTTTACTATTATAGGCATCGATTATCTCTACAATTTTATTAAAGATTTCGTGACGAGCACCTTTGGCGTCGATGCGCTTATATACATGGGGTGAATCATAATGCTGTGCAATCTTTTGGGTCTCATTTGCGTATACCATTAATCTTTCTCTAATGATATCTTCGCTGTCATCACTTCTTGTGATAAGGTGCTGACCACAAGTATCACATAGGTGATCTCTCTTCGGCGGATTTGTTGTGAAATTATAGATTGCTCCGCAGCTTGGACAATATCCTCGATTCATGAGCCTCTTAAAAACCTCTTCTTCATCCAGATAAATTTCTAAGGCCAGAGATACCGAGCTCCCGAGTTGTTTCAGACATTTATCCAAGCGGCGTGCTTGACTGATCGTGCGAGGAAAACCCTCAAAGAGTATGTCTGTATTTTTGTGTTCATGCAAGAATTTTTCAACGAGTTCAAAAATCAAACTATCTGGGACTAAAGTACCCTTGTTGAGGTACTTCTTTATTTTTTCCCCGAGTGCTGTTTTCAAGGTTACCTCTTCACGTAAGATATCACCCATGGAAAACTTTGTAAAATGATATTTTCGAGATAGTAAATCTGCTTGAGTACTTTTGCCTGCTCCAGGTGGCCCGAACAACAAGACCGTCATCGTCTGCCTCTAATCTTACCACGTTTCATGAATCCTTCATAATGGTACATCATTAATTGTGATTCGATTTGTTGTAGTGTATCTAATGCTACACCAACTATAATAAGAAGTGTGGTACCGCCGAAATAGAAGGGAACATTTAAGAAATTAATGAGGTACCAAGGAACCAGAGCAATAAAGCCCAAAAAGAGGGCTCCGGGTAAGGTGATTTTTGATAAGACTTCGTCGATATGATTGGCAGTCCTCGGGCCTGGTCTTATGCCAGGGATAAAACCACCATAGCGTTTCATGTTGTCTGCCATTTCGGCAGGATTGAAGACGATGGATGTATAGAAGTAGGTGAAGAAGACGATGAGTGTGAAGAAGAGAATATCATAACCCCAGAAACCGGGCCGAAAGATCTCAGTGAGCCCTTTGAGGGCTGGAATATATGCTGAAACAGTTCCGGGGAAGACGACAAGAGATTGGGCAAAGATAATCGGGATAACACCTGCCGTGTTCACCCGTAATGGTAAAAAGGTTGATTGTCCGCCATACATCCTTCGACCAACAATTCGTTTTGGATATTGTACAGGAATTCGACGCTGTGCCTGGGTCATAATAATAACCGCAGCAACAATGAATATCATGATGATGATGACAAGAACGAGATTTATCAACGAGAGCCCTTGTGTTAGCACAAGCTGTACAGTCCTTAAGAAATAGCCTGGGTACTCCTCAAGACAACCTATGAAGATGAGGAATGAAATACCATTTCCTATTCCTTTTTCTGTGATCTGTTCGCCGATCCACATTGCGAAAATCGCTCCACTGGTTAGGGTGAGCATTGCGGTCAGACGAAAGGTCCAACCTGGATTATACACGATTGCCATAGTTCCTGCCGCACCGGTGAATTTCTGGGTCTCAAGGAATATGGCAATGCTGATTGCCTGGAAGGCTGCTAAGCCAACGGTAAGATATCTCGTATACTGTGTAATCTTTCTTCTTCCTGCCTGGTCTCGCTGAAGTCTCTCAATCTGTGGAAATACTGAGCCGAGCAGTTGAAATATAATGGAAGATGAGATATACGGCATCACGCCTAAAAAGAGTATCGCAGCCCGTGACAGGGCGCCACCAACAAATATGTCGTACATTCCGAATATTGAGCCCTGTTGTTTTAATTGCTGCATGAGCAACCCAAGGGCTTGGGCATTTATTCCAGGCATTGGCAGGTGAGCACCAAGGCGATACACGGCAACCGCAAAGAGCGTAAATGCTAATTTCTTTTTCAGATCTGGAACCTTGAAGATATTCTGAAATGTTGAGATCATTGAATTTCTTCGATTTTCCCCTTGGCTCTGATAATCTTATCCTGTGCTGTCTTAGAGAATTTATGTGCCTTTACCGTGAGCGGGATGGAGATATCGCCCTGACCGAGAATCTTCACCTTGAACTTACCCTTCACCACACCCATCTCTTTTAACAATTGGGGTGTGACAACCGTATTCGGTTCTAGTTTGTTGAGGCGTTCGACATTCACAATGTCATAATCTTTTCGCTGTATATGTACGAATCCTCTCTTCGGAATTCTCCGTGTGATGGGCATTTGTCCACCTTCGTAGCCTAATTTGACACGATATCCTGACCTTGATTTATCACCTTTTTGGCCTCTCGTCGATCTTTTTCCGTGACCAGATCCAGGACCGCACCCAACGCGCTTTCGCTTTTTCTTTGCGCCCCTCGGTGGTCTGAGGTCACTCAGCTTCATCGTTACACTCCTGGACTTCAACCATATATGAGATTTGGTCAATCATACCACGAACTGCCTTGTTATCAGGGAATATTCTTGATTTCCCAATTTTTGTCAGCCCTAAGGCCTTGAGTGTTTTTTTATGTCTTTTTATTTTGTCTATCGGACTCTTCTTGAGTATCACCTTTATCTTCTTCATATTTTTTCCTTCTAAAATATTCCACAGGTTTATTGCGCATCTCTGCAACAACAGCAACAGGCCGAATAGATTTTAAAGCATTGATTGTCGCACTGGCGAGATTAGTCGGGTTGTTTGAACCCAGGGACTTTGTCAGTATGTTTTTGATACCTGCAGCCTCACAGACAGCCCTTACTGGACTCGAAGCGATGATTCCTGTTCCGGTAAGTGCCGGTCTTAATACCACGTAACTTGCTGAATATTTCCCTTTTGCCGGATGGAGGATCGTGCCCTCTGTAACATCCACTTTTGTCATGTTCTTTCGTGCGATGACCGTAGCCTTTTTTATTGCAGCTGCAACTTCGGTTGATTTCGCATGACCGAGTCCTATACTGCCCAAACCATCTCCAACAACCACACAGGCATACAGCTTTAATCTTTTCCCTCCTTTGACAACCTTGATTACTCTCTTTAACTCAACAACCTTTTCTACAAAAGTCTCAGTAGCCTCTATCACACGACCTCCTCTAAAACTTCAGTCCGGCTTCTCGAGCACCTTCCGCAACTGCCTTGACACGACCATGATACTTGTATCCCGCACGGTCAAAAGCGACCTGTGTAATCCCTTTTTCAATCGCTAACTTACCGATTCTGCGGCCGATCTCGAGTGCAACCTCTGTCTTGTTCTTTTTGTTGAACGCCTTATCGCCTGTCGAAGAAAGCCCACAAAGTGACTTCTGATTTGTATCATCGATAATCTGCACGTAGATGTGACGATTGCTTCGAAAAATGCAGAGCCTTGGCCGCTCGCCTGTTCCCATCATCTTTTTCATTATCCTCATATGTCGTCTCTTTCGACCCGTCAGCTTTCGCATATACTCTTCTTATGCTTGGACAACAGCACGTTTTCCAGCTTTTTTCCTGATTATCTCATCTACATATCTTACGCCTTTATGCTTATATGGATCAGGTATTCGTGTTTTCTTTATGTGCGCCGCAACATCGCCGACTAATTGTTTATCAATACCTTTTACCGTGATATAGGTCAAATCTCCTTTATCCGCGCTCTTAACCACCTTTAGATCACATTTTATTTCTTTTGGCAGTATGATTGTGTTAGGTTTGGAATAGCCGAGAAAGAGCTGGAGTTTTGTGCCGCTCAGTTGGGCCCGATATCCTGTTCCCTGTATTATCAGTGTCTTCTCAAATCCTTTTACCACACCGTTTATGAGATTGGTGATAAGCGACCTGGTTGTTCCTTGATGAGCCGACGATGCCTTAGTCTCATGGCGATTCTTCACGAAGATCTTATCTTCCTTTATTTCAACAATGACTTTTGGACTAAGCTTCACCTCTAGCGAACCAAGGGGTCCTTGTGCCTTGAGGACAGAATTAGAGAGTGTAACCTTAACGTCTTTAAGAATCGGTATGGGTCTGAAACGGTTCTTTGCCATAGTAGTTCTTCTCAGTTCCTCCTAATAGACATATGCTATGACCTCGCCGCCCACTTTATTTCGGCGCGCTTCTCGATCACTGAGGACTCCGCTCGACGTAGTGAGTATTGCAGTACCTAACCCGCCCAAGACATACGGAATTTCATCCTTTGACACGTATACCCGTCTGGAGCACTTTGATATCCGTTCAAGATTTCTTATGACGGATTCACCATTTTTTGCATATTTCAACATGATAGTGATTTTCTTCTTCTTCGAATCGAGTGTGAAGTTATTTACAAAACCTTCTTCAAGAAGGACCCGCAGGATTTCAGTCTTGAGTCGTGAATAAGGAACATTCACTTCCACTTTCTGCGCACGACATCCATTGCGAATAATGGTTAACATGTCAGCTATCGGATCCATGAGGCCTCCCTATTGTCTTCTCTCTTTCGACCATTTAATTTGACCATAGACAGTAATTCTATACAAATTTTCTGATATGTCAAGGCAAAAGGACCTTGACAATAAGATAGCATGATATATAATGGCTTACCATGAAGAGCAGAGATTCTGGAGGTATGGCATTCGTATCAATCATCCTCTCCCTCCTCATCATTGCAATCATTATTGTGGCTGCATTATTGATGTATCGAGGTGGAGCGACGCAGAAGACCGGTTCTGTGACCACGCCGATAGAAAAAGGAAAGGCAGTTCAGTGCCTTGCCCAGATAAGGAGGATAGAAACGGCAATCCAGATGTATCATACAGAGCAGGGGACCTTTCCGCCTAATCTGAGCGAACTCACAGACCTTGCTGAGGATGATTTCTACTGTCCAGTAACAAAAAACCCCTACGATTATAATCCTGCAACAGGTAAAGTGACCTGCCCAGACCATCCACGATAGAAATCCTCATTTCAGGAGAGTTTGGCAGAATCTTGCGATGCCTATCGCAGGTGCTCTACGAGTATTTTGACACCTATTCCAATGAGAACAACACCACCGGCTATCTCTATTTTTCTTTCAAAAAAGTGTCCCAGACTGCCGCCAACGTAGACACCAATAAAAGATAATGCAAATGTTATAACACCAATTATGATTGCCGGTAAGGCAATAGCGACGTCTAAAAATGAAAGGCTCACACCTATGACCAAGGCATCGATACTCGTTACAATAGAAAGCATAAACAAGATAGAGATACTCAAAGGGTCTATCCTCTCTCTATCCGCTTTTAAGCGAGATGATTCATAAATCATTTTCACGCCGATGATGCTCAAGAGTCCGAACGCAATCCAATGATCTAGGCCAGAGATCAAGTCCTTTAGAGCAATTCCGGATAACCAACCTATCACCGGCATGATTGCCTGAAAAAGTCCAAAGAAGAGGGCAATAGTAAATGCGCTCTTGACTTTCATGCACTGTATGGTTATCCCGCTGGTAATAGATACGGCAAAGGCATCCATGGCAAGTCCCAGTGCAATGAATACGATCGATAAAACATCCATAGCAGTAATATAATCACTTTTATAAAAAATACAAGTTCTGATAAGCTTTGCAACAATTCTGTGTCTGTTTAACTACTCCGCTTTAGATATTGACATATGATTATATTTAAATATAATCATATATGAAAAAAGAAATTTTTGAGATCCGGGCAGAGGTATTTAATGCCTTGGCTCATCCCTTGCGTCTCAAGATATTGGAAAAATTGCAGGTAGGTGCATGCTGTGTCTGCAAGATTATTCCATATGTCAGGGGTGAGCAATCAAATGTCTCCCATCATTTAGCATTATTAAAGAGGGCAGGTATTGTGCGCAGCAAGAAAAGAGGACGTGAAGTCTGGTATGAAGTTGTCGACGCAAGAATCTTTGAGATTTGTGACCTGGTTGGGAAATGCGTCATCGACCATCTGAAAAAGAGCGAAGAACTATTGAAAACAACGAGGGAGTATCAATAGTGAAAGACAGAACGAGGTTATTGGTGTTTGTTATTGTGTTTTTGGTTCTATATCTTGTGCCACTTGATGGAGTGCGCATGAAAGGGGCAATCCTTGAAGCACTCTTCATGCTACAGGAGTATGTCAGGGAGCATGTGTTATTCTGCTTGATTCCAGCATTCTTTATAGCTGGAGCCATCACTATCTTTGTATCAAAAGAAGCCGTGATAAAATATTTTGGCGCACGAGCGAATAAGATGCTTGCATATGGTGTAGCATCGGTGTCAGGCAGTATTTTGGCTGTCTGCTCGTGCACAGTACTGCCAATGTTTGCGGGTATATATGCTCAGGGTGCTGGTATAGGACCGGCAACGGCGTTTCTCTATTCAGGACCGGCGATAAATGTACTAGCAATCATTCTTACGGCACGGATTCTCGGATACGAGCTGGGCATTGCACGTGCAATCGGCGCGATAACGTTTTCAATTATCATCGGCCTCTTGATGTCACTCTTTTTTAGGCCGAAGTTTGATGTTGAGGCAGATCTCGTCACTGGTGACACATCAGATGTCGAGTCTCGTTCGCTTTGGCAAAATGGTTTATATTTTATTATGCTTATTCTAATTCTAATCTTTGCAGCCTGGACAAAACCGAAAGAGCCAGTAGGTCTGTGGAATGCAGTCTATAATATTCACTGGTTTTTAGTGGCGATTGCGCTCATCCTGTTGTTTATTATACTCTCTAACTGGTTCAAGAGAGAAGAAATCTCAGATTGGATACAGTCAACATGGACCCTTACAAAACAAATCCTTCCCTTGCTCTTTATCGGTGTTCTGGTCGCCGGATTTCTTCTCGGGAGACCGAATACCGACATGGGTATTATGCCTTCACGATATATTGTAATGCTTGTCGGCGGTAATTCTCTATTAGCAAACTTTTTTGCATCGATTGCTGGTGCGTTTATGTATTTTGCGACCCTTACTGAGGTGCCAATTCTTCAAGGACTTCTCGGGAGCGGGATGGGTAAGGGACCTGCCCTCGCACTCCTGCTCTCGGGACCTGCACTGAGCCTACCGAGTATGCTCGTGATCCGCAGTGTTATCGGCACAAAAAAGACCGTGGTCTATATCCTGCTCGTTGTAGTGATGTCTACCTGTGCCGGATTTCTGTTCGGCTCTCTCTCTTAGTGAAAGAGAGCTGTTTACATCTGATGTTTGAGTAAATGGAGGTTATTATGGAGATCAGAATCTTAGGACCTGGCTGTCCCAGATGCGAGGAGGTGTTTAAGCGAACGATTAATGTTCTTGCCGAGCTGAACATCCCTGCGGATATTCAGAAAATTACCGATATCAAGAAGATTACAGAATACATGATTTTTATGACACCGGGACTTGTGATTAATGGTCACGTAAAATGTTCGGGCAGGATTCCATCACCGCAAGACATAAAAAAGTGGATTCAGGAAGAAGAGACGAAGTTACATTCGTCGTTTTGACAATTTGACAGAACCCGTAGTTAGTCTTTTAATCGAATAAATCTTATCTCATTTGCCAGGTCTTTTGGCACAGAAAAACCCACAATTGCACAACGATCAAACTTCCGTGAATCGAGGACCTTCACAATCTCAACCTCACATCGCTCTTTGCCTTCACGGTCAAGACCAATCGCACGATCTCCCTTCTTTGGTCTCGGTATAAATTCATAGGGAATGTAGACAATGGAATGATCTTCTGGTGTTTCGTCAATAACAAAGATGGCAAGTCCTGGACATCTTGGGATGCAGACGAGGCATCCTGTGCATTTCTCATAATCGATCTCAGGCAATTCAATCATGGAGCCGGGTATTGAAATTGCATCCTGGGGACAAGCATCCACACAGGGGTCGCAAGGAATCTTTTCAGGGCATTCGATGACAACATAGGCACCTCTTTTTTTTCGCTCGTCTGATGGCTGTGCATTCATACCTATTCTATATACTACTCAAAAAAAATGGTGAGTCAACATCGTAGTGGGGTCAGGTCTTGCAATGCAACATTGTTATTGTTCTATAATCTATTTTTTTGTTCTCTTCAATATCTAAAATGTTGCATTGCAAGACCTGACCCCAAATCCTGCTTGACTTTGTTAGGATTTTGAATAGCATAGGGTATGAAGATTATCTGTCGATGCGAGGACATAACAGAGGAAGAGATCGTCCAGAAGATAAAAGAAGGTTATCATACGATGGAAGACCTGAAAAGAATTTTGCGTGTCACGATGGGTCTTTGTCAGGGGAAAAGCTGTCGAAGACATATTGCAAAGATTCTCTCACGGGAGCTCAATATCCCTATCGCACAAATAGCACAGCCGACATACAGACCGCCAACAAAGCCGATTCCCATCAGCGCAACTGTAGATAAAGAATAAGAGCAGCACAAAGATAATTCAAGTGAATGTCGTAGATTTGGGACAACGAGATTATGGAGAAGTGTGGGATATTCAAAAGATTCTGCACGAGAAAAGACTGGATGGAGAAATTGCCGATACCTTGCTGCTCGTTGAGCACAATCCCGTCATTACCATGGGAAAGAGCGGCAAAGATGATAATATTCTGATATCCGATTCACTATTAAAGGAAAAGGGCATTCATTTGTATCGAATCGAGCGGGGCGGTGATGTGACCTATCATGGTCCTGGCCAGCTGGTTGGTTATCCTATCTTCAATATCAAAGAGAGACTCGTGGGTATAAAGTTGTTTATAGAGAGAATCGAAGATGCGATAATTGCTACACTTGCTGAGTTCAGAATAAAGGGTGAGAAGAAAGAAAAGATGATAGGCGTGTGGACAGAGACGGGAAAAATCTGTTCGATTGGCGTAGCCATCAAAAGATGGGTAAGTTTTCATGGTTTTGCCCTTAATGTAAATACTGATCTGAAATATTTTGATCTTATCCATCCTTGTGGTTTCAAGAATATTAAGATGACTTCGATTGCCGAGATACTCGAAAAGAAGATTTCAATGGATAGCGTGAAAAATGCTACTATGATAAAATTCGGTGTAGTATTTGACAATACAGTGGAAGAGCGATGTTTAGAAGAGATTATTTAAAAAAGCCGGAATGGCTCAAAATCGAGATCCCATCGGGCGATGAGTTTACTCAGGTCTTTGAATTGCTTAAGAAGTATCATCTTTCAACCGTATGTCAGGAAGCGCGATGCCCAAATATGCACGAATGCTGGAATAAGAAGAGCGCCACGATTATGATTTTGGGTAAGGTGTGTACACGCGCATGCAGATTCTGTGCCGTTACAACGGGGGATCCGAAAGGATATGTCGATCGTGAAGAACCACAGAATGTAGCCGAGGTTGTCAATATTTTGGGGCTCAGGTACGTGGTGATAACTTCGGTGGACCGAGATGATCTGGAAGATTTTGGCAGCAGTCACTATGCGAAGACAATACAAGTCATAAAAGATAAAAATCCTCACACAAATGTTGAGGCGCTTGTCCCTGACTTTACTGGTGATAGACAATGCCTCGAAAAGGTGGTATACGCTTCACCCTATGTTATTGGTCACAATGTCGAGACTACAGAGAGGCTCACACCCTTTATTAGAGACCGCAGATGTGGCTATAGAAAATCACTCGACGTTCTTAGAAAGATAAAGGAGTTTAATGGTAATATTTACACAAAGAGTGGTCTCATGGTCGGTCTTGGAGAGGCAGAACGAGAAATTATTCAGACATTGGAAGATCTTAAGAACACACAGGTAGATATTGTCACGATAGGGCAATACCTACAACCAACAAGAAGACATCATTTTGTACAAAAATACTACACTCCAGACGAGTTCAATAAGTTTAAGAAAATCGGCATGGATATAGGCCTTAGATATATCATGAGTGGCCCCTTAGTACGCTCATCATATCATGCCTCAGATATATTATAAGGTACTGTCTTAATCATTATAAAACAAGTATCTGCGCGTTGATATTTATATGAATTCTGGATTAATTGAGTACAACCCATTGCCGAGCAGAATCGTATCAAGAGAATGACACTCCTCAAGCAAAAATATTGGTTTTTGAATGAGAGGATTGATACATTCCGTCATTCCGGTAATCACTGGAATACCGGAATGATTATTTTAGGATGAAAATTTCATATTTTTATACTACACCATCTCTCGTAATTACGAGAGTACGAGACTCGTTTTTTGGTTAGGTGTGAAATAGTGTCCACAATAAACTTAGCCTAGTTAATTTAGGTCTAAATATTGGATTATTAGAGAGTATTTTGTTGACAGTTTGGCATTATTTGGTATAATTAATTGGAGTATATCGTGTTTAAGGCGTTGACGAAAATCTTTGGTACAAAGACAGAGCGTGAGCTCAAAAATCTTTGGCCAATGGTCGAGGAAATAAATGCAATTTATGAAAAATTAGAGGGCGTAGACCTCATCAAGCAGACCGAGGACTTCAAGAAGAGAATCAGTGAGGGTGAACCGCTCGATGCGATTATGCCTGAGGCATTTGCGCTTGTCAAGGAGGCATGCCGCAGGCTCCTTGGAAAGAAATGGAATGTGGTCGAGATTGAGACCGAATGGAATATGGTCCCCTTTGATGTTCAGTTGATCGGCGCTATCGTGTTACACCAGGGCA
>Ga0209636_10001922_pt1 | contig 21064 bp, 20 predicted proteins | sample DeeMarSWOR152_54_FD_187464 | JGI IMG/M metagenome (GOLD analysis project Ga0209636, IMG submission 187464) | Marine sediment microbial communities from White Oak River estuary, North Carolina - WOR-1-52-54 (SPAdes) (version 2) | ecosystem: Environmental > Aquatic > Marine > Intertidal zone >...
CTTCAGGAAGCGTATTTAGAAAAAATCAACAAATTGGGAAGATGCGACTTGATCGAGACAAAGGAAGCCAGGGGGCTTACCGAGAAAGATAGCAAAAAAATAAAGGAAATCGAGGCTAATGGACTTGAAAAACACATCAAAGATGATTATATTATCTGCCTGTTTGACCGAGGAAAAGAGATGAACTCCGAGGAATTTGCTCGCTTTCTGGAGGAAACAGGCTCGAATGCCGCACGTGGTATCACTTTTGTGAGTGGAGGATTTTTAGGTTTGGCAGAAGGAATTTTAAAGAGGGCCGATTTTGTCCTTTCATTGTCCAAGATGACTTTTTCCCATGAGTTGATTCGAGTCATTCTCCTTGAGCAAATCTATCGCTCCCTAACCATCATGAAGGGAAGACAATACGCGAAATAGGGGGAAAATTGAACAAAAAAGAGAAAGAAAGATATAAGAAGAAACTCCTTATAAGAAAACAAGAAATTATAGAGACACTCAGTGAATTCATTAACGAAAGCAAAGAAGTAGAAGATCCCGCCATCGCCATGGATATGGGAGACAAGGCGGAAAGTTCTTACACGAAAGAATTCCTTTTGAGTCTATCAGACACAGAACGAAGACAACTGAAATTGATAGATGAGGCGTTAAAGAGGGTAGAGGACTGTACCTTAGGTGTGTGTCAGAAGTGTGAGGTGAAAATCAGCAAAAAGAGATTGGATGCGATTCCCTGGACACCTTACTGTATCGAATGTCAAGAAAAGGCTGAGGAAGAATCTCTTTGAGCTTCTCTCTCCATCGGAGTCTTGCCTCCTCTCTTAAGCTCGCCGAACTCATTTTTTTCCCTTCTTTATGCGAATTGTGTTCCCGTCTGCTTGAGCTTCCTGGGGAAAGAGTGATCTGCCGGTCCTGCCTCCAGGAGATAAAATCCCATCGCACTTCCCACTGTTTGAGTTGTGGGCAGTTTTTTACTGTTACGAGCGAGCCCCAATTCTGTCACCGGTGTGTAGAGCAAAGACCGGCTTTTTCTGTCCATAGATCATGTGGCCTGTACAAGGGGACTTTGAAGGATGTTATCATCCTTTATAAATACCGGGGATTCAGTGTACTTGGTAAGGCTTTGGCTGAATTTGCTCACAAAAGCCTGGGCAAAGAGGAGAGCTTGTGGTGGGAAACAGATGCCATCATTCCTGTTCCCCTTCATCCGGAAAAAAAGAAAGAAAGGGGCTTCAACCAGGCACAGCTCATAGCCAAAGAGTTGGCCAAATGCAAGCATATCAAGCTTATCGAGGGTCAGCTTATCAAGGTAAGAAGAACCCTTCCCCAAACATCTCTTGAGGCGAAAGACAGGGAGAGAAATTTGAAGGGAGCTTTTGAGGTTAAAGACGCTGACGGAATCAAAGGAAAAATCGTGCTCCTTGTGGATGATGTGTTTACGACAGGATCGACGCTCCATGAGTGTTGCTTGGCGCTAAGGAAGGCTGGGGCTTTAGAGGTAAGGGCTCTTACTATTGCCCAGGCTTGATGACAACAAACAAAAAAAAGCGCCCTGATCTGTCGATCGAGGGTGCTTGGTAGATTGAATGACGTTTATTTCTTAGCGCTTTTTTCGGCCTTTTTCTTAGGCTTGAAGACTTTGACCGTTTTCGACTTGGATTCTGGCCTCTTCGGCATGACAATCCTGAGAACCCCGCTTTCATGTTCGGCTTCGATTTTGTCTTGGTCAATGTATTGAGGAATAGAGAATGATCTGAAAAAGGAGCCGTAAGAGCGTTCGATACGATGGTAATTCTCTTCTTTAGTTTCCTTTTCGAGAGTTCTTTCACCTCTTATCGAAAGAGTGTTGTCTTCAACTTTGATCTCGATGTCCTTCTCATCAATACCGGGGACTTCAGCTGTCAGAATAAGTTCATTCTCAGTCTCGTAGATGTCAACCGAAGGAGTCCACGTGCTGGAGATCAGGTCTCTCTCTTGGCCTCTTGCAGTAACGGCATCCTCAAAAAGCCGGTTCATTTTCTCCCTCAGAGTGACTATGTCTCTGAAAGGATCCCATCTGATGATAGCCATTTCAGTTACCTCCTTGATATCTTAGTGCATTATTAATATAATATCTTAGTGTATAATTGTCAAGTATTTTTTGAAAATTATTTATTTTTTACTTTTTTTCAATCGCTTGCCTACGCGGATAAGCTTTTTCTTTGAGCTCCCTTCGATGAGTAGCGTCAATTCTCCCTTAAATTCCGCCTTTTCCAACCTAAAAAGCAGCTTAGAGGGTGTTCCCCGAAGGAATTCTTCATGCACCTTTGTCAATTCCCTCGCTATAACGATTTGCCTTTCTCCCAGCGTCTCATGAATAAAACGCAGAAACGCCGATACTCTCCTTGCAGGAATGTAAAAAACCAAGGTTGATCTCTCATTTTTAAGGGATTCGAGCATTCTTTTTATAGCTTGTTCCTTTGGAGAGGGAAAGCTGAGAAAAAGAAATCTGTGTGTAGGTAAACCAGAGGCAGAAAGGGCTGCGGTGACGGCCGATGGTCCTGGGATAGGAACAATATGAATTCCCCGCGCCAGAGCATTTCTGATCAAGGAGTATCCAGGATCAGAAATACCAGGGGTTCCTGCATCCGAAACCAGGGCCACATCTTCGCCCTGGAGGAGGATGGATAGGATTTTTGGAATTTTTTGCTGTTCTTTAGGATGAAAGTAGCTGATGAGCCTGTTTTTTATGCCGTATGTATTTAAGATTTTAATGGTTCGACGGGTATCTTCGCATGCGATGGCAGAGACATCTTTGAGAATCCTCAAAGCTCTTTGTGTGATATCCTCAAGGTTGCCTATTGGAGTGGCTACGACAAAGAGCCTACCATGCTTTTGTGATGAAGATTTTTCCTCCTTCATAGGCCGTTTCAATCAGTGATCCAGGCTATCTGTCCCAGTCAAAGGGAAAAAGGAAATCATGGCCCACCGTTCTGTCGGATATCTTAGGAATGGGTGGCATTTTCCGTTTGAATTCCGAGCCCTTTATGAGCGTGATGATCTTTTCTACATCCCGTTTTTGAAATCCTGAAGAGATCACTTCCTTTTTTGTCTTTTTCAAGTCGACGAGCTGATAGAGAATCCTGTCTATTTTAGTATAGGTGAGCCCGAGTTCTCCTTCGTCGGTTTGTCCGGCCCATAATCCTGCAGTCGGTTTCTTTCTAAGTATCTTATCGGGAATCTTCATGTAACGAGCGAGCTGTCGGATTTGTGTCTTGTATAAATCCCCCATAGGATTGATAGCGCAGGCTATGTCGCCATGGATCGTTCCATATCCGAGAAGAAGCTCTGTTTTGTTACTGGTTCCCAAGACCAGAGCCCTCTCTCGTGCCGACACATCGTAGAGGATGGACATCCTTTCTCGGGCCATCTTGTTCCCTCTGAGGATTCGGTTATTCGTGGGATACTTCGCAAAGTAGGGATCCACCATCGGAGAGATGTCGATGATACGAAAAGAAATACCCAAATAACAGGCAAAATCTTCTGCATCTTTCACATCTCTGCTGAATGAGTCCCTGTAGGGCATAATCAGGCCTATGATATATTTTGGCCCAAGAGCCTTGGCCGCTAGAAGGGCACAGACGGATGAATCCAACCCTCCAGATAATCCAAAGATTCCTTTCTTAAAGTTGAGCTTGGAGAATTCTTCTTTTATGAATCTTGTGAGTAATTTTTCAGCAAAAGAAGGATTAATCTTCATAATTTTCGATGATCCTTTTTAACGCCTCACAGATCACTTCTGGCTTTTCGTCTCTTCTGTAAGGCCGTTTTTTCCGGAATCTGCGGATATCTTCGAGGTCGATCTTTTTGACCAGAAAGTCCTCATCCACATAGAGTGACTTGGCGATGAGCTGCCCTCCAGGATTGTATATGAATGAGCCGCCGGCAAAAGATTTTCCATCCTCGTATCCCACTCGGTTGCAGTAGATGACAAAGGTCTGGGAAAAACGGGAGATGGCTTCCCCCATGAGTTCCCACATCCGGGATGATGCGTACGAGTCATCGTCTGCAAATCCTCGTCCTGGGGCTGCACTGATGACGATGATGAGTTCTGAACCGCCCACAAAAAGGAGATAGCTCGACCCGAAATGGAGAAAATCATAACAGATCATCATTCCCGCCTTTCCAAACGGTGTGGGAAAAGAAGTAAAATTTTTCCCCTGGCCAAAAAATTTCAATTCCTCGAACATCCCATATGTCGGTAGAAAAACCTTCCGATGGATGTGAAGGATCTTGCCCTGGCTGAAAAAGGCTGCAGAATTGAGAAAGAGTCCTTTTTCCTTCTCCTCAACAAATCCCACGATAAAAGAGATGTTCCGGCTCAAGGTCTTAAATTGCTTGAACAGAGGATCGGTCCGCGGCTGGAGAGCCACTTCCTCGACCATGTCTTTAAGGGTGTAACCTGAGAGGCTAAGCTCGGGGAAGATAAGAAGATCTGCCTTTTTCCTCTTTGCCTTTTGGATGCAGTCGATGTGCATGTGGAAGTTTTTCCTTATGTCTCCCAGCTTTGGGCAGATTTGAGCCAGAGCAACTTTCATGATGCAAAAATTATCATAATTTCTTGTGCTTTGCAATTTACAAGAGTAGAGTTAAAATATGAAAGAGAGATTGAAAAGTTACACCTTTTTATATTATAAAATGAGGTTCCTTGTGTTGAAACACAGAATAGTTCAGAAAGTAAGAGGAAATTAGGTATTCTCATGGATAACATTGGCCTTTATTTAAAGGAGATATACTTTAAAAGAAAGAGAGGCAGACTCTCTTTCCATCATCAGAATTTCCAGAAATATCTTTTCTTTCAAGAAGGATTTCTTATCCATGCAAAAACGAATCACCCCCTTGAGATGCTAGGAGAGGTGCTGTTTAGGCTAGGAAAGCTTTCCAAGGAAGATTTTAAAAAGATCGACGACTTCATCGAGCCCAAGAAGAGTATCGGATCGGTTTTAATCGAAAGGGGTTTGATCTCAAAAGAAAACCTGCAGGAAGGTTTAGTCTATCAGATGAGAGAGATTACGCTGAACATGTTCTCTGTTTTTGATGCAGAGTTTAGATTCCAAGAGAATGTTGATTTTTCTGAGGAAATCTTTGATGTGAAGCTGAAAGTCCCAGTGCTGATCGAAGAGGGCATCAGACGCATGAAGCATCATCCTGCTCTCGAGACGTTTTTGGCAAAAAAAATACCTTTTCCAAAATCCATAGATTTTTACCTCCGACTGACCGAACAAGAAAGAGAGCTGCTGGAGAAGATTAAAGGAGAAGCCGAGGCTGATGAATTATTGAGTTCTTCTAACATCATGCCCGAGTTTTTCTGGAAGAATCTCTATCTTCTCTATTGTCTTGATCTTGTGGATTTGAAAAGCGAGCCCAAGCTTCCTCCGGATAAGAAAGTCGAGATGATAAAAGAAGAAAAGGAGGAGGAAGAAGAAAAAGAGGAGGAAAAAAAAGAAGAAAGAAAAGAGGAAGAGGATAAGGTCGCCGAGGTGCTAGAATTTCACGAGAGACTATCTAGTTTAAACTATTATCACGTCCTGGGAGTGACTCCCGATGCATCCGTAGACGACATAAAAAAATCATATTTCCGGTTGGCTAGAAAATTCCACCCTGACCTCTTCGGGCGCGAGTTGCCCACTGAGACCACTCAAAAAATAGATAATGTGTTTGACCAAGTCACGAAAGCCTATCAGACTCTCACCGATGAAACAAAGAGGAGTGAATATGATGATCAATTGAAGGCTCCTCCAGCAGAGGATAAAAGAAGGAATCTGGCCAAAGAAGCGGAAATGAGGTTTCGCCAGGGCAAGACATTGTTCAATCAAGCGAGATATGAAGAGGCTCTTGTCTTTTTGGAACAAGCGGTCAGGCTTTCGAGGGATAGAGCGAGCTATTTTCTGTTGTTGGCTATGACTCAAGCGAGACTCCACGTCTACCGGAAAGAGGCTGAGAAGAACTTCGTTAGAGCCATAAAATTAGAGCCGTGGAATGCCGAGGCCTTTGCTGGTTTGGGACTTTTGTACAAGAGGGAGGGGCTTTATATCAAGGCGAGGAAACAATTCGAGAGAGCATTACAGATTGATCCTGATCACAGAATCGCCAAAAAGGAGCTAAGAGGAGAGATAAAAGATGCGCAGAGGAAGAGTCTTAAGGATATGAAACTCAAAGATCTTTTAAAGATGAATCTTTTTGGCAAGAAGAAGAAATAGTCATAATCGGGAGAAATCTATAAGCGCTTGAAATTCTGATTCATTGAGGAGGGGAATCTCATACTTCTTGGCGTGTTGAAGTTTTGATCCAGGAGATTCTCCGACAACAACATAGGAGGTATGGCGGCTGACTGAGGAGGTGACTTGCCCTCCAAGACTTTCTATGATTTCTGTGGCCTCTTTTCTTGTGAAACGGGTGAGCTTTCCAGTCAAAACGAATGTTTGACCAGCCAAAGGCTTTTTAACCTCTTCTGCCTTTTCTTTTTCCGAAAAATTCAGTCCTGCTTCTCTCAATTTGTTCACCAGTTCGATATTTTCGGGCTGCGAGAAGAAAAAAATGATGCTTTCGGCTACCTTGGGTCCCACGTCAGGAATTTGAATCAATTCCTCTAATGTTGTATGACTCAGAGCATCCACACTCTTGAAATGTGAAGCCAATGCTTGGGCTGTTCTCTCTCCCACATATCTTATTCCTAAGGCAAATATCAGTCGTGAAATATCTTGATATTTGGATTTTTCGATCTCATTCATAAGATTCTGAGAACTTTTAAGACCCATTCTTTCCATGTTGATGAGATCCTTCAGTTGGAGGGAGTAAAGGTTGGGAATGCTGCTTAAAAGCTTTTTCGTTAGCAATTGGTCGACGATGGCACTCCCCAGACCATCGATGTTCAGGGCTCGGCGGGAAGCAAAATGAAGGAGAGATTCTCGAAGTCTTGCAGGGCATGAAGGATTTATGCATCGAGAAACAGCCTCTCCTTCAGGCTTAAAGGTGGAGGAATGACAGACTGGACATGCTGTAGGGAAAACAAACTTACGCTCCTTTCCTGTCCGCCTATCTTTCATCACGGAGACAACTTTTGGTATGACGTCTCCGCTGCGCTCGACCAAAACGTAATCCCCGATTCGGATGTCTTTTCTTTTAATCTCATCTTCATTGTGAAGAGTTGAGCGGCTGATGGTGATTCCTGAGAGTTTCACGGGCTCAAGTACGGCTACAGGAGTCAAAGCCCCGGTCCTGCCGACCTGGATGGTGATGTCCATGATTTTGGTAGTGGCCTGCCGGGCCGGGAATTTGAAAGAGATTGCCCATCGGGGAAACTTGGCCGTGCTTCCCAGAAGTCTCTGTTGTTTGGTCGAATTCACTTTTATCACAACACCATCGACTTCGTAATCCAGGTTGTTCCTTTGCTCGCGCCATTCCTCATAAAAATCAATGACCTCATCCAGCGAGCGGCAGAGTCGGGAGCTGGGGTTTATCTTGAGATGGAATGCCTTGAGAGCATCTAGATTTTCCCTTTGGCTCTCTTTCTCGACCCCGTGGATAAAAATGGAATAAAGGAACGTATCCAGGCCTCTCTGGGCGACTATCCTAGGATCGAGCAAGCGGATCGAGCCGGCCGCTGCATTTCTCGGATTGGCGAACAGAGGTTCTCCTTTTTCTTCTCTTTCTGTATTGATTTTTTGAAAAGATGTGTAGGGCAGATAGATCTCTCCTCTCACCTCTACATCATCAGTGGAATTTATTGTCAGAGGAAGGCTTTTTATGGTCTTGACGTTGTTCGAGACATCATCTCCTCGGAATCCATCTCCCCGAGTTATGGCCTGAGTGAATTTGCCATTGCGGTAAATCACAGAGATACCCAGTCCATCTATCTTCAATTCAGCGACGTAATCAATCTTCTGTTCAGGAATGATTCTCTTGATTCTCTCTTCGAATTCTATCAGTTCTTCTTTGTTGTAACAGTTGTCCAAGCTGAGCATTGGTGTGGAGTGCTTGACAGAAGCAAATCCCTCGATAGACTGTTCCCCGACTCTCTGTGTGGGAGATTCCGGAGTGATCAGTTCTGGGAATTGTTGCTCCAGTTTCTGGAGCTCTTTCATGAGAAGGTCGAATTCATGGTCTGAGATTTGAGGGTCATTATCCACGTAATATTTTTTCTCGTGGTATTTTATATTCTCCCTGAGGGTTTCAATTTTTTTGAGAATTTCAGGTTTTGAGGGCGGGTCGCTCATCTTCATTCCCAAATTATTGCTTTTGTCTCAAATTCACGGGATCCTGTGTCAGTACGGAACCCGAAGGGCTAAATCTTTCACTTTAGGGCATTCTTAAATTCTCAATCCCATTTTTTTTGACAGAAAATGAAACCTCCGTTCATTATTTTAAAAGAAACGAATAGGGAACACAATTTTTTACCTAAAGCATCTCTATTTCCGTGACAGTTAATTATGAAGATTTAATTTGTCACAGCGCCGGTTCCCTTCCATCCTTGCCAAGACCCTCCAACCCTCCACAATGGGCTTCGGATGCAGGGGAACCGTCGCCACAATTCTCAATTAGGTCAGATGTTTCCCCCAGCATGGAAAAAGAGATACTTTCACCTAAAGTTAAATCGGAGGGAGAACAGGATATATGGAATTCTAACCTGAATAATTCAGTCTATTTGATGTCCAATCTTTGTTTGGCCTTATCGAGGAGGCTCTGGAACCCAGCCAGTGCAGCCTGTGTCTCAGCCTCCAATTTTTTCAAAGCTTCTTGCTCTGTTTCGATCTGTTTGAGCATGTCCTTCATTTCTTTCTTTTCGGAATCAGAAAGTTCTTCTTCTTCTTTCTCCCCGAATTTCTGGTTAAAGGCAGTGGTGAGCTCTTCAAGGTTTTTCGTTCGCTGTTGGAGTTCCTGAACCTTTTCGTTGTACTTCAGTTCTTTTTTCGAGAGGAAGTACAGACTCTCGGCCATCTGCATGGCTTTTTTGGAATTGGCTTGGGAGAGGAAACTGGCATCCAATAGGTATTGGAGGGCTTCGTCTGTGAATTGAGCGTTTTTCCCGGCTTTTTTGGCTTGAATAATTCCGATATTGAAGGCAATCTCTCCATTCTTCTGTTTCAAATAGGCCTGTTTGTAGTGGGATAGGGCTTCTTCTGTTTTTCCGTTCCTGTGCAAAGCCTTGGCATACAGATAGATGCTGGCAAAGTCCTTCGCATTATCCGCGGCAATTTTTAGAGCCTTCTCTGCATCGTTGTAGGCTTTGCCATCGTACAGAGATTTCCCTAATCTCTTAAGGTCGTTCAGAATTCGCGGATCTTTCAACATATTATAGGAGTTTATGTACGCATCGACCGCCCCTCTGAAGTTTTTGTTTTTTTCCAGTGCTTGTCCTTGGACGTAATGCCCTCCTCCGATAAACTGGTTCCAGGCGGTTGCCGGGGCCAAGCCGGAGTCCTTGCTTTTGTTGGCTTTGGCAATCTGCACCAGTTGTGAAGCATAGTCGCTGGCTTTGGCAAGATTTTGTCCCTGGGTAGTGTACATATTCGCCAGTATAAACAGAACTTTGCTTTTGGTGAGATCATCCAGTCCCCCAAGAGCTAATGCCTTTTCTCCATAGTCTATGGTTTCTCGCGGTGTTTTGCCGTTATACTGCAGTGTGCAAAGTTCGGCGTTCGCAAAATTCTCGTACTGAGTCCCAGAGTAATTGGAGAGAAAGTCCTTCAGAAGCCTGGCTTTCTGATTGGGATCAGGTGTTGTCATCGCTTTTACATAGGCGTCGTTGGCCGCGTTGTTTTGTGCAGGCAACAAAGAACAGGTAAATACAAGAAGAATCAGAGTGGATATAACTGTTTTTCTCATTTTCAACCTCGCTTTAAAAACTGTTGAATAATAGCGTGCTCGGAAAAAAAAGTCAATACAAGATGAATACTTTCTTTATTGTGGCTGCAAACTCCGTGCCAAATTTGAACTAACCTGGATTATTAACAAATAATCCAGGTATCCCTGATTTCGAGGTCTATAGCAGTATCTCACGTTTTTAAAAGAGTCATGTTTATGAATAATTCAGGCTAAATGATGGATACTTGGACTTTTTAACAGAGATTCTATAGAATGTGGCCATGTACTCAGGAAAAGTGGGCTTAGAGGAGCGTTTTCCAGAGGTCGTCGGCAAACCTATAAAAACAGCCATTCCTCTTAAGGAGCATGCCAGTTTTAAGATCGGCGGCAAGGCTGATTATTTTTTTACCACTTTTTCCCTCTCAGAACTTGTCCAAGCCGTCTATCTAGCAAGAGAGTTCTCTGTTCCTTATTATGTCATAGGAGGGGGGTATAATCTGCTGTTTGATGATTACGGATTTCGAGGCCTTATCATAAAAAATTGTGCAATGGGGATAGGGCTGCGAGGAAAAACAAAGATAGAGACCTTATCAGGAACCCTCCTTCCAGAATTATTGACCTTCTGTGTAGATAAGGGCTTGAAGGGATTAGAATTTTTAGCAGGAATCCCGGGCTCTGTAGGTGGAGCTGTGTTCGGAAACGCGGGAGCCTTTGATCATGCCATCGGGGATTTCTTGACAGAAGCCCTGTTGTTAAATGAGAAAGGAAAGCAGGTTGAAGTCGATAGAAATTTTTTTGCCTTCGATTATCGATACAGTCGGTTGCGAACATCCCGTGAGCTCCTTTTGAAAGCCACTTTCGAACTTGAAGAGGGAGATATAAAAGAGATAAAGAGCAGGATTGACGAAAACTTGGCAAAGAGGGCGAAGAAACAACCCCCTTGGGATGTAGCCTGTGCGGGGAGCTATTTTAAAAATCCAGTTCTTCCAGATGGAAAAAGAGTGCCTGCTGCTTATCTTCTGGATCAGGTCGGAGCCAAGAATGTTGTGGTTGGTGGGGCTGCGGTTTTTAAGAATCATGCCAATTTTATCATAAACCAGAGGGGGGCCACTTCCCAGAATGTCCTGAACTTGGCCCAGGAGCTCAAAAAGCGTGTCAAAGAAAAGTTTGGAGTCGAGCTTGAAGAAGAGGTTATTTTTCTCTCATCAAAGCTCTCAAAGACCTGATCTTGCTGGGAGACAGCTTTTTTTCCTTCTCAAATCTATGAAGTGTTTGAAGGGCTAGTTCCAGATAGAGTTCTTTTTGGGTAGGAAATTTCCTCAAAGCCAACAGATGCTTCTGAATGGATTTTTCATCTCCTCGAATGATGGGACCGGTGAGAGCAGAGCCCATGTTAAATTTTTTTACGTTTTGTAAAGTTCCTTGCACCAGTGGAAACAGAATTTGAGAGGCCATATCTTTCTCCAAGCCTGTCTGTTCGAGCAGAGATGAAGCCGTGTCTAAGAGTGTGATCAAGAAATTTGAAGCTATGGTGCAGGCAGTGTGATACAGAGGCTTGTCCTTACCTTTCAGAATGATATACAAGCCTTCAAGCTGGCGGACGATTCTCTTCGCTAAAGTGAGCGCTTTTTCTTCTCCTTCCAGACCGAAATATATTCCTTTAAACACATCTGTGGCTGGCCTCTTTTGGGGGAAAGATTGGATGGGGTGTAGAGAAGCGATTAGAGCTCCTCTCTTTTCTAAAGACTTCAGTGTATCGGTGGAGTGAAGACCGCTGCAATGAAAGACGAATCGACCGTTCCATTCTACATCAGATGTGGCGAGCTCTTCAGCCACTTTTTTGATCTCGTCATCAGGAACAGAGAGGATGATCCATTGTCCCTGCTGCGCTGCAATGGAGTTGTTATCGACAATTTCTCCCTGTCCGATGATTTGCTGGCTTTCCTTTGCAGAATATAGACTGCTGCAGACAAGGCTTTTAATCCGGTGTTTTTTCCGAGAAAGGGCGTACCCAAAGGCTGTACCGACCTTACCCGCACCGATTATGGCTATGTCACTCATCTTTCGATTCGAAAATCTTGATCCAGTGATTGACTTCGAGAGGAGAGAGCGATGTGTCCGCTTTTTTCATGGCGCTTGCAGCTCTGTATTCCTTCAAGACGGCTTTCAATTCCTTGTGGAACTCATCACAGCGTTTGACCTTGGCTCCTTTCATCCGAGCAAAGGCATTGATTTCACGGTCAGAGCTGATGACATAAACCTGTCTTAAATCCGTCTGTTTCTCGATCCAAGTTTTTATGATGGTATCGGCATTCTCCTCATAGGATGGATAGATGATGGCAAATTTTTTCCCCCGAAATTCTTTGCCGATGAGATGAAGATCAGGAGGACCGTCGAATACCAAGATGATTTTTATCCTTTTGATCCTCTGAAAGACCAGCAACTGTGCAACCAATCGGTATTTGCTTCTTGGATCTTCAAGTGTCAGAAGAGGGATGTGTCCGATCAGGTTGTTGCCATCGATCAAGTAGGGCATTTGTCTGTGCTTTGGATAATCTTATCTTCGGTCTGGTTTGAACTTGGAAATTTGGTTAAATCTAGAAAGAGTATGTTTCTCCAGGTTTAAGAATGATGACTTCTGCCATCTCTCCCACTCGTTTTTTAAATTCCTCTGGATCAGCTTCTACGATGGGGAAAGTGCCATAATGGATCGGGATGACTTTTTTCGTCTGCGTAAACTCCACAGCCTTGGTTGCCGAAGGAACTCCCATGGTGTATCTGTCACCGATCGGGAGAAAGCTCAAGTCGGGATGGAAGAATTCTCCTATGAGCCTCATATCATAGGTCAATCCTGTGTCACCTGCGTGGTAGAGGGATTTTTCGTCGAGTTCGACCACAACGCCTGCAGGATCTCCCTTTTCGGCCGAGTGCCAAGCTTGAACCATGTGGACTTTCACACCGTTCGTTTCGACAGTACCTCCGATGTTCATTCCTTCGGCTGTGATTCCTTCTGCCTCGGCTTCAACCGCAATCTCATGAATGCCAACCAGTGTGGCGCCGGTCTTTTTGCAGATGTCAAAAGCATCGCCCATGTGATCGCCGTGATAATGGGTGACGATCACCACATCCGCTTCCATGATTTCTTCTGGTGTGGTGGAAGCCACAGGATTCCCTGTCAGGAAAGGGTCGATGTAAACGGTCCTGGAGCCCTTTATTTTAATTGCGGAATGTCCAAGCCATGTGATTTCCATGGTTTGACCTCCTTAAGTTTTATATGCTCTCGGCTTCGCTATGAAGCGCGCACTTATATTTCATCCTGGTGGCCAATGCATGCGTCTTCCACCCAGGAGGTGGAAATGGATATGGAAGACTTCTTGTCCTGAATCTCTGGCTGTGTTGAGAACGATTCGGTAACCTCTTTTATCAACTCCTTTCTCCAGAGCGATCTGGCGGGCCTTCAGGAGGATATGGCTTAGGACGGATTTTTTGTCTTCTGGGATTTCATTCAGTGAAACGTAGTGCTCCTTGGGAATGAGGAGGATGTGGATAGGGGCTTGAGGATTGATATCGTTGAATGCCACGATGTGTTCATCCTCAAAGACCAATTCAGCGGGGATTTCCTTGTTGATGATTTTACAGAAGATGCAATCCTCCATATTTACTCCCGCAATCTCTCGATGTGAGCCCCCAAAGATTTGAGCTTTTCTTCGATATTTTCGTATCCTCGGTTAAGGTGTTCGACGTCATTTATGATGGTTTCTTCGCTGGCAATGAGTCCTGCAAGAATGAGCGAGGCCGACGCCCTAAGGTCTGTAGCCAAGATTTCGGCACCCGACAGAGGTGTTTTTCCTCTCACGACGGCTTTATCCCCGATGACTTCGATATTCGCTCCTAAGCGTAGCAGTTCATTCACATGGGAGAATCTTCTGTCAAAGATGGTTTCAGTGATGATGGATGTTCCCTCGGCTTGGGTCATCATGACCATAAACTGGGCCTGCATGTCTGTGGGGAATCCAGGATATGGAGACGTGGTGATATCCTGTGCTCTGATTTCGTCGCTTCCAATGACACGTAAAGAATGGTCGTTAACCTTCTCAATCCGTGCTCCGGAAAATCTTAATTTCTCTACGATTGTCCCGAGGTGCTCAGGCCGGACCTGTGTAAGGACGATGTTTCCGCGTGTCAATGCTCCGGCGATGAGGAATGTTCCGGCTTCAATTCTATCTGGGATGATTTCATGGGTGGCTCCTCCAAGATCCTGGACACCTATGATACGAATGGTCTCTTCTCCGATTCCATCTATTTTTGCTCCCATTTTGACAAGTAGCTGGCAGAGATTCACGACTTCTGGTTCTCGGGAGCAGTTTTTCAGGATGGTTTCCCCCTTGGCCAGAGAAGCCGCCATGATGATGTTCTCTGTGCCGCCCACAGTTTTTTTCTCGAATTCGATTTCTTTTCCTTGAAGATGTTTGGCCTCAGCGTTGATATAACCGTGCTCGAGATTTATCGATGCCCCTAATTTTTCGAAACCGTGGATATGGAGGTCTATGGGGCGCGACCCGATGGCACATCCCCCTGGTAAGGAAACCATAGCCTTTCCATGTCTGGCAAGAAGAGGACCCAGCACCAGGATGGAGGCCCTCATGGCGCGTACGAGTTCATATGAAGCTTCTTCAGAAGTTATTTTCTTGACTTGCACAGATAGGGATTTCTTCTTGATGCTGTATTCCGCACCGAGTTCTTTAACGAGAGTTAGGATTGTGGAGACATCCTTAACGAGAGGGATGTTTTTTAGACGGACCTTTTCTTGGGTGAGAAGGGATGCTGCAATAGCTGGCAGTACGGCGTTTTTAGCGCCGCTGATTTTGACTTTTCCCCTTAGCTGGAGGCTCTGGTTTCCAAGAATTCTGATTTTTTCCATGCAAAATCATTCTAGAATAATCCGGTCCAAAATTCAATGGTGGCAAAATGATGATCAATCAATGATGGAGTCAGCCCTTGACTTTATACATTTATTGTCCAAAGTCAATGGCTTACCCTTTCCAAAGCTTGGTCGAGATCGGCGATGATGTCATCCGGATTTTCTGCTCCCACACAAAGCCTTATCATCTGCGGTGGTACATCAGCTAGCTTCCGGGCTTCTTCTCCTTGCTGGAGATGCGTGGATATTGCTGGGATGGTGGCTATACTCTTGATACGGCCTAAATCACCGGCCCTGTAAACAATCTTCAACTGGTCAAAGACTCGTCGGGCTTTTTCCGGTGGTCCATCCACCCTGAAGCTGAGCAGATGACCATATCTGTTGACCTCGTTTCCTGTTCCGTCTTCAGAATCCACAAGTTTCATGTATTTTTTAGCCAATCCATGGAAATGGAATCTGGGAAGTCCCAGATAATCGACCTGATACACCTTAGGATGCTGTCTTAGAAAATCGGCAACCTTTTGGCTGTTTTGGCTGACAAGGTCCATCTTAGATCGGAGCGTCCTCAAATCGTTAAGGGCAAATATTGCGTTTACGGGGGATGCAGCCGGGCCAATATCTCTATATGGCAGGAACTTGACGTATTCAGCGAAAGTCTCTTTGAAGAGGGGATTATCGTTTTTGATTTTGGTGACGATGGGCTTGCGACTGATCAAAGCACCACCGATGGCGAATCCACTAGAGGTGATGGATTTCGTCAGGGAGTGAAGAACAATATCGGCTCCGTATTCGATGGGCCGCATCAGGGCCGGTGTAGCACAGGTGGAGTCGATGATGAAAGGAATGTCCCAGGAATGGGCCAGATCAGCCAGAACCTTGATGTCGCAGAACGCTTGCTGGGGATTGCTCGGTGCTTCGGCATACAGGAAACGGGTGTTGTCATCGATTTTTGCCTTCCATTCTTCTGTATCCTCGGGATGAATCACCCAACGAACTTCGATTCCTCTTTCCTTCATTTTTCTCACCGAAAAGTGCTGGAAGGTTCCCCCATATATCTGGATCGAGGAGACAAAATTGATTTGCTCTTGCCCCTCTTTTTGCTTAACCAGGAACGGATCTACAGCCAGCATGATAGCTGACATTCCAGAGGCTGTTACCAGGCAGGAGGTATCATATCCTGTCTGGTATCCTTCCAGAAGAGCAAGAGTCCATTCCAGGTAAAAGGTCGTGGGATTAGCAAACCGTGTGTAACACCAGGTGGGGATGAGATAAGCCAAAGCTGCTTCCATTTCATCCGCGTCTCTATACGCTTGGGCCGTGGAGAGGTAGAGAGGCTCAATCACTGCTCCTTGGTTCTGGGCCAGCGCTTCTTCCACCGTGTACAGTCCGTGAACAGCAATGGTGTCGAACTTGAGCTTTTTGACTCGCTCCAGATGTTTCTCTCTCTGGGCTATGAATTTTTTGGCCTCTTCGATGTATTTCTTGACACCCGGTCCGTACTCGATTTCGTCTGACATGGATTCCCTCCCAAGCTAGTTCAAATCCCCTTTTGGCCTCTCTCCTGCCTTATATCGTTCTATGGTCCTGCTCAACCTGTGCACCCCTTCGACAATCTCCTCCCTGGTAGGAAAAGAAAAATTGATCCGCATGGTGTTGTACTTGCGATGTCCCTGAGGATAAAAAACCTCCCCTGGGACAAAAGCCACCTTTTCTTCGATGGCCAAATAGAAGAGATCCAATGTGTTTAATTCTTCGGGAACAGTTATCCAAAGGAAGAGTCCCCCTTCGGGCTTTGTCCATTTCACTCCGGTGTCTTTAGGGAAATTTTCCTCCATGGCCTTGAGAAAAAAGTTGAGTTTCTCAGAATAGTATTTTTTTGCTTTCTGGAAATGGCTGTCCAGGTCATATTCCCGCAAAAAGGCGGTGCAGATGTCCTGGTTCAGCTTGGGTGTGTTGAGAATATTCGCTCCCTTGATAAAAGCGAACTTTTTGATAACCTCAGGCGGGCCGATGTTAAATCCAACCCGTAAACCAGGGCAAAGAATCTTGGAAAAGGTGTACAGTCCGATGACATTTCCCTGACTCTTATCCAAGGAGTAGATGGAGGGAAGGTGTTCCCCCTTGTAGCGCAACTCCCTATAAGGGCTGTCCTCAACGATAGGAATCTTGTACTTTTTACTCAAGTCGAGGAGCGCATGCCTTTTCTCCAGGCTCATAGTAATGCCTGAGGGATTTTGGAAATCAGGAACCACATAGATGAATTTAGGTCGTTTCTCTTGACTGAGAAGGTTTTGGATGCCTTTTTCTATGCCTTCCACATCAGATCCGTCCTCTTCGATTTCGACGGCCAAGTATTCGGCATCTTCCAGTTCGAACGCTGCCAAAGCTCCCCCAAAAGTGGGCAGGTCGATGACGATGATATCTTGAAGATCGAGAAACAATCTTCCCACGAGGTCTAATCCATGTTGGCCAGAAGTGGTTATCATGATGTTTTCCGGCTCGATGAAGATATTGTCTTTCTTGAGATAATCGATGATCGCATCCATCAGGTCTTTCTCTCCGGGAATTGGAGAATATTGGAGAACCGATTCATAATTTTTTTCGATGGATCTTTCTGACGCCTTCTGGATAATATCGAGGGGAAAGACATCGCTCGAGGGAAGCCCCCCGGCAAAAGAGATGATTTCTGGATCTTCAAGGAATTGAAGCGTCTTTCCGATAGCATAGCCCTCAAATTCTTTCATGATGTGGGCAAAGAGCGATTTCATTATTGACTCCAGTGTTACTTTTTGGGCTTGTACCGATCAGGGGCAGCGAAGATGTCCATAACATGCACACGGGTGGGGAAAGTGGCGGAGTGTTCCACTCCAGCAGGAATATAGTACCAGTCTCCTTTCCGGTAGGTCTTTGTCTCTCCTCCGATGGTCAAGGACATCTCTCCCTCGATCATCAAACCCCACTGATCGCAGTGGGAGTGGGGGGGTACCTTTCCCACGGGTTGAATATCGAAAAAGACAACCTGCTTGTCATCGCTCTGAAGAAGCCATCCTCTGATCCCCTCGATCGGCAAGTCGATTTCTGGGAGATTTCGGATCATGTCTGGATAAGGAGTTCCTTCCCATTGATTCATCAAATCTTTCATAATGAATCTCCTTTTTCACTTGTCATTATAAAATAGATTTTATGTACCCTCCATCTACCTGGAGAGCCAACCATGTGATATAGCTGGCTGTCTCTGAACACAGGAAAACCACTGCACTGGCAATCTCATCCGGACGGCCGAGCCGCCCCATCGGAATGATCATCTCGATATTCTGGAAGAAGGTCTGAACAGTTCCTTTCCCTTTCTCTTCGTATGATTTGGCCAGGGACTCAACCCTTTGTGTTCGGGTATAACCGGGACAAACCGAATTGACCGTTATCCCATTAGAGGCGACTTGATTAGAAAGGGATTTGGAAAAACCCAAAACGCCGGACCTGGCTGTGTTGGAAAGGATCAAGGTGTCTATCGGCTGTTTGGCCGAAACAGAGGTTAGATTGACGATTCGCCCCCAATTCTGCTTCTTCATGTGTGGAAGGACTTCATAGCAGAGATTCACCGTGCTCAAAAGGTTGAGTTCCAAAGCTTTCAAATAATCGTCCAGGCCAAAATCCGCAATGGTTCCTGATGGGGGACCTCCAGCATTGCAAACAAGAATGGCGATGGTTCCGAATTCATCGACAACATGGCTCACTAAATTCTTCACGTGAGACCTATCCGTAACATCTGCAACACGGGCTGTAACCCGGCTCCCTGTGCTTTCTTCTATTTCTTTTTTTGTTTTGTAGAGCTCTTCTTCCCCTCTCGCACAGATGGCCACTTTGGCCCCTTCCCTGGCAAGCTGTAAGGCTATTTCCTTACCAAGGCCTCGGCTGGAGGCGGCCACGAGTGCAGGTTTATTTTTGATCCCCAGATCCATGTTTATCTCCGATCGTCCTGATTTCTAACCATGCTTTCTGTGGGAAGCTGCTGCGAACCGAGCCTCATGCTCTTTTAACATGATTTCTTTAGCGTCTTTGTCACATCTGACACACTTGTAGTAGATGACATTCCCGATCAATTCTGCTTTTTCGTTTCTTTCCTCGTCTGAAATGAAGTAGGCTTGCATGGTGTCGAAGGGACGTGATTCTCCATCGCTCTCATACTTGATGGTGATATTCCTTCCAGCTTCCAGAACTCTGTGTGCGCTTTCTGTCCAGTTGAAATCGGCCAATCCCAGATCAGGATTGATTCTAAGGTGGGCGGCCAGCGAAACATCGAACCCAGATGTTTCCATTTCCTCACTGCATTGGATGAAGGTTTCCGCAGTAACTGCATTTCCGATGTTTATCTCATAGATGGGAGTGGTATTATCTTCGCGGAGATATTCCTTGAAGATGTTCAGGAGCATCCGAAGCTGGATAGCATTTTGTGTGGAAAGGAGCATGGATATCTTAAAGGAAAGGTTGGGAATTTCCCTGGCATAATAACAGGCAGCGACGATCGTCGACCAGCTCGGGTTCAGGAAAAAATTAGCCCCAGTCTCTATGGCAGCCCGGGTGATTCCATCCAGATAGACGAGATGGTTGTTGTTTCCGACTTCCACACCGCCGAGATTGCCGTAGGGAGTTCCCATGTTCTTCAGAATAATCTGGCTCAGTCCGCCTCCCACATCCTTCCTCTCGAATTTTTCTCCTGTCACCTTTTCTATTCGGGCAAATCGTTCCTCCGGAAGGGGGGTTCCCAGGAGGTTTGTCGTGCAGAATTTGCTGGCCCCGAGAATATTTTCGGCCAGAGCTAGCGTAGTGATCAAGTCACCGCCGTAGACATAAGTATCCGTCAAACCGACGACAGAGATCATTTCTGTGGGAAAAAAGACACTTCCGTTTTCTGCAATAGCCTTGATACAGTGAAAGGTGGGACGAGAACCTTGAAAACCAGAAACTTGGGTGGTGCACACTCCCTTTTTGATGAAAGAGATCTCGTTAGCTTCGAGAAATTCTTCGACTTTGGCAAACTTCTGAACATATCCCTCAGCTTTAACCAACATATCCCCAAAACCTTTTCCCTCGGCAACCATCTTGCGTGCATTGAACTCCCTCATAAGTGCGATCTTTTGAGATATCTCCTTTGCACCGCCGTAGGATTCCAGCAGGGCATCCATCACCTTGAGGTCTTTATCTGATAAGAGTTTAAAATGCATGGCTCCTCCTTGTCGTTGTTAGAATTGGCAGGGATGATTAAAGAAAATTTCCAAGCAATATCCCATTGAGGTCTTTCAATTGTATTGAAAAAAAGCCAACGCTTCAAGTCTAATTTAATGTCCAAATTGATATTGACTTAAAAGAACCTGTGTGTTATTGGTTTTTCCTAGAAATCACTCTTTCTATCTTACCCAGGAGGATAATCATGCGTATACTTTTCATCGGCTTCGGTACTGTCGGTCAAGGATTGGCAGAACTTCTGTTGCGAAAAGAGGAATTTCTTTCCAGGACTCATGGGTTGGAATTTCAAGTTGTGGGTATCGCTGACATGCTTAAAGGCAGTCTATACAGCTCTGAGGGCCTAAACCTTCAGGCAGCCTTGGACAAAGTCCATGCAGGAGAATCCTTATTAGATCTTGTTGAGCATAGATTTGATGGGCAAGCCCTGGATTTGATAAAGGAGGCTGAGGCAGACGTGATGTTGGAGGCCACCTACACGGATATCCAAACCGCAGAACCGGCGACGTCCCACATCCGAGAGGCCCTCGAGCGGAGGATGCACGTTGTGACAACAAATAAAGGCCCTGTAGCCCTTTACTATCAGGATCTGAAGAGGCTCGCTCAGGAAAAAGGATTACAATTTTTATTCGAAGGGACGGTGATGAGCGGCACGCCACTCCTCAATCTCATCCGTGAAAGCCTGGCTGGTTGCGAAATCAGGGAAATCAAGGGGATCCTGAACGGTACGACAAACTACATCCTGACCCGGATGGAGGAGGGCCTTTCTTATGAGGAAGCCCTGAAAAAGGCCCAAGAGCTCGGGTATGCCGAAGCTGTTCCTGACGCTGATGTTCTAGGATGGGATGCACTGGCTAAGGTTACCATCCTGGCCAAGTTTGTATTCGAGGCAGAAGGAAAACCTTTTGACTATCCCTGTGAAGGCATTACTGGCATAACTCGTGGGGCAATCGCTGAGGCTAAGACCCGTGGAAAGCGCTTTAAACTGGTCGGGAAAGTCTGGCGGGAAGGAAGATATGTGAAAGCATCGGTTGCACCTGAAGAGGTTGATCTTTCCCATCCCCTTGC
>Ga0209636_10001923_pt1 | contig 21064 bp, 21 predicted proteins | sample DeeMarSWOR152_54_FD_187464 | JGI IMG/M metagenome (GOLD analysis project Ga0209636, IMG submission 187464) | Marine sediment microbial communities from White Oak River estuary, North Carolina - WOR-1-52-54 (SPAdes) (version 2) | ecosystem: Environmental > Aquatic > Marine > Intertidal zone >...
CTTTCGTGTCCTTGTTTCTCAAAGAATGAGAGGAAAACTTCCCGCATTTCTCGTATGCTGTAGCGTTTACGAGTGAGCGGGTTATGGATAAAAGTGTAGGGTGAAGGCTCTGCAGGAGCTAGCTCTCCACATGTTTTCTGATCTGTGTTTTGAGTCCAAAAGTATTCCCTGCAAGCTGGACATAACTTTCGAACGTACCCGTACTCGTCGAAGAAGGGAACATGATACTCGTCTTTTGGAAAGCGCCTCAACCTTTATCCCTCTCATAAGGGAGAGGATCTACAGTTTAAAAGTAACTGAATAGTTTAAGAAATCTTCTCTCCCTGCGAAGCCGACGCAAAAGGAGGGCTTGGTCATCCGAATAGGGCTCCAAGACCCTCTATTGCGGCTTCTTCTTTTTCTTTCTCCTCTTCCTTCTCTTTCTTAGCTTTTGCTGGTTTCTCCTCTGAAGCTGGCGCTTGTACCTCGGTAGCTGGCGCTGCAACTGCTGCAGGCATCAGTGCTGGCGGGGATTTAATTGCTTCATCTATATCGACCTCGGAGAGAGAAGCCACTAGAGCCTTCACCCTGATGGGATCGGGCTTGATGCCAGCGGCACTCAACACTTTAGTCAAGCCTTTTTCGTTGATGGGTTTTCCAGCTTTGTGAAGGAGTATCGCAGCGTGCACGTATTCCATAAATCTTTCACCACGCTTTTCATTGACTTTAGTTAGTCACATACTTAAACTTAACACTTTTGAAGGTTGTGTTCTAGAGAGGGTTGATGGAGATGCATATCCCAAAAAAATACGTTAGACACGACTCCTACTCGAAAGCCTTCAGCTTGCCGCGTAGACTCAACATTTCCGCATTAGCCTTCCTCAGAAGCTCAGCTACAGTGTCGCTGGTTGGCACACTGGCGTTCATGGCAAGTGTAAACGACTCTCGATGAACTATCTGGAGAAGCAACGTTATGTTTTCTGGCATCGGGTAAGCTGAGTTTAGGGATAAATTCAGTGCCATAGCTTGAGCTTCTCCAATGTTTCGCTCAACTTCTTCAAAGTCAAGTTGCAGTTGATCCTCAGTTATGATCAACCCTCCATCGTATGCCACCTTTAAAGTGAGCCCGATCTCCACTGGCTTCACACCAAGCTTAGACAAAACAGTTGCAAGCCTAGCTGTTATGGCTTCTCCTTTCTTCGCCACCAGAGTGTCGCGATTTATGTAAACGCCCCCAGACTCTATTCTTGTAGGTATGCCCACAGAGCCAAATTGACTGATTATGGGGCCGGGAGGCAGTCCTGTGTTTCCAGCGGGCACAATCACATCTTCCGAAGCTACGTCTCCAGCCCTCGCGATTGCTTTCACTCTGCTCTTATGAAGAATTAACACGAGCTCGAAGGGGTTAAGGTTGGTGAAGAGGAAGATGTTTGAGCCGGTTAGATGTTCCTCCAAACCTTCCAGACCAAGCTTGTCTTTGCACTCTGCAACCGCCCTTCTTACAATTGTGTTTTTAATAACGAGAAAACTTGCGTTACCCTCTAGTTTCTTCCTTAATCCTTGAAGTTGAGCTGCTCTGATTTTTTGTAGGCTTGCAATTGCAAGAACTTTGTGTTGTTGTATTAAATTTTTTATTTCTTCAACTTTTTCGGTTTTTTTCTGCACTGCTTGGCGTAACATGGCCTTTCCCTTACATCTTTATCTTGATAGACGGTCCCATTGTTGTTTTAATGTTAACCGACCTTATGTTTTTGATTCCCTTTCTGAGTTTTGGCTCTATCCTTCTGATGACCGTTTGAACGTTCTCCGCGATTTTCTCATCTGCCATGTTTTCGGCACCAACGCGGCACTGAAGAACCGGTTGACCCCGCATTCTAAGTGAAACTATTCTTCGATGTTTTTTTATCTGGTTCGCTATATTCGTTGCTGGAGGAACAGGAGTCGGCATTTTTCCCTTTGGCCCTAAGGTTGCACCTAAAACCTTTCCAACGAGAGGCATTAACGGAGCCTCTGCAATAAAGTAGTCGTAGGACTTTGATAGCTCCTTTTGTTTTTTCTTGTCGCCTGCCATGGCTTCGAGGTCTCCTCTTTCTATGACGAGGTCTGCTTTCGCTTTCTTTGCTTTTAGAGCCATTTCACCTGAAGCTATTACACATATTTTGCTTTCTTTTCCTGCGGGATGTGGCAACTCGATGCGTTCTTGAATTTTGCCCTCAGGCTTTTTTGGGTCTATGTCCCGTAGGTTCATGATGAGTTCTATGGACTGCACGAATTTTCTCTTTTCAGACTTATCTTTTGCTTCTTTGATTGCTTCAAGGATGTTCTTCGTGTCTAAGGGCATCTCTGAGCCTCGACCCAAAGACGTATTGGTATCTGTTATAAAAATTTTGTTATAAGTTGCGGGTGAAACATTGACATTGATTCTTCTGTGTAGTTTTGAGAAAAAAATTGAAAGCCAAATACGACTTTGACCAACGAATATATGAGTCGGCTATTAGAATGGTTACTCCTCTTTTGTTAACAACGCGTCGTGCTTTCCTTCGTCGATTTCTTTCTGAACCTCTCTTGGGTCTTTTTCCTCCACTGTTACGCCCATGCTGACACAGCTCCCCAGAACCTCTTTCACTGCATATTTCAAGTTTCGCGCTAGAAGTTCAGAGTGCTTGAGTTTGGCTATCTTCACGGCTTGTTGCAAGGATAAGTTTCCTATTTTTTCGGTGTTAGGAGCCCCAGATCCTTTTTCAACTCCCAATTCGCTTACGATTAGCGCGGAGGTTGTCGGAGTGCCGACGCTCACTTCAAATTCTTTCGTCTCTATGTCAACGGTGATTTTGACTGGAACTTTCATGCCAGCGTAGCTTTTCGTGATTTCGTTGATTTTGTTCACGATAGCAAGAACGTTGACGCCGAGGGGGCCTAGAGCCGGCCCCAATGGGGGTCCTGCGGTTGCTTGTCCACCGCTTACTAACGCTTCAATCATTTTCTTTTCGCTCACGTTGTTTCCTCCTTTTTCGCTTTCTCTGCAAGCCTCACGTAGTCGGCGTGGACCGTGATTGGTAGGGTGAAAGTTGCTTCCAGCAGTTCAAGGGTTACTTCTTCTTTGGTTTTGTCTATTCTTGTGATTTTGGCTTTCATCCCTTTGAATGGGCCTCCTACAATTTCGACGGTGTCTTCAACATCCAGCTCTTCGATCACTGGCTTCACAATTATATACCGCTCGATTTCTGAGAAGCTTACGATTCCTGGGACTCTTGATCTTACGTGTTTGATTCCGGCTATAGCTTCATCGACGAAGTGGGGTCCGTCTGCCTCGATAAACACGTAGCCTTTCATCATCTCTGGCACAAAAATGGCTTTTATGGGTAGCTTATTGGTTTCAACCTTGGATGCGATGAAGTCTGCCACGTTTCTTTCCTGCCCTGCCGTGGTTCGCACGGCGAAGATTGCTGCGGATATTTTTTCCTCTTTTTCGTTCATTTAATTATGCTCCTTAAGTCTGTTGCACCACTGAAGCTATGAATTTGATCAAAAATGCCACTGCTCCAACTGCGAAGACTCCTAGAAAGCAGATTTTTACAGAGAGCCAGAGCTCACTTCCTCCTGGTTTTTTTGCGAGTCTCAATAGCCTTGCAGATGATTTGAGAAATGATTTTAGCCCCAAGGTTGCTCGTTCACTCAACAATTAGTTCTCCTATAAAAGTTTGATGTTTGGCTGAGGAAGGGAGATAAGAGTGCCTTTCTGATAGATAGACCTCCTACTTTTTTTTAACATAGGTTTCAACATTCTTCAGGTGAGGTCTTCTGATTTGTAGGATAATAACACATCTAACTGCGCAAAAATCTACTTACTATGAACTGAATCAGCGTTTAAGCCTTTTCATGGGCAAGGAGATGGCGCATTCATATTCATAAATCACCCTTGAGGTTACAGTCCAAGCTTCAAGCGCTTCCAAATCAATGCAGACCAGCTCATCCACCAATTGAAGAGTAGTGACAGAGAAGCACCCGTGAGGAAAACCGCCGATTATGACAACTGGCTTTTCTTCATTTAAAAGCCTTGACGTAACCTCTTCAATTGTGTAAGGTGTCCCTGCTGTACTGAAAGCCAGAACATGGGTGGGATTAATTTCACGGAGCAGTTGCAGCAGTGTTTTGGGCTCTAGTTTGAGCAGAGCCTTCCCATTAGGAGGGGCTCTTCCCAACTCAAACAGCTGTTCCATGAGACCGACGAATCGGTTGTAGTTTCTTGGCAGTCGAGTTTCTGGTTTCACTTTGATCACGTAATTGTTAAGGGTGTGCACATAAACTTGAAGAAGCCGCTCTTTGTTGAGAGGTGAGCCTAATGCTTCGAGCAGAGCGAAATGAACAATGTCTGGGCGTCCCCTCTTCTCATTCTCCGAAAGAGTTTTCATGGCTGCGTGGTGATAGGAACGGTCTAAAAGAAGGAGTTGAGGAGACTTCCTGAGTTTTTTCGAGTGGCGCTTGACGGCAGGATGCCTCCACAAGTCCTTTGGAATTGTTTCAAGCGCGGACTCTGCAAGTATAAGTGTAAGCAAGCTTAACTCCTTCAAAGGGTAGGAGAAAATCTATCCCCGATAAAAGCTTAATGGAATAGTCTTGGGCTACTTGCGCTTTCTAAAGATCTTGCCGCCATCCATGTATTCTCCAGTAACATACTCGAAACCCACCTCCACCAGCTGGCAAACTTCCTCCACGGATTTCGCAACCTTCACGATCCACTCGTTGTTTTGGCTTTGAAAGATAGTTTTCTCCAGTTGAACGTAAATTAAGGTGTTGTCTATGTGTTTGTGACCTAAGAGCTCTTTCACATATAGGATGTCATTATGCATGCATCCCAACCTCTTTTTTCCTTGTCTATTCTGCTGTCCAGTTTTTCGCACGCTCTTGTAGGTTCTTGGCAAAAGGTTTATTGCCTCTTGAAGCGGTTTCTGGGAAGGTGAAGACTGTGAATCTACTGGAGATAGAAGATTTAACTGTTGAAGTCGAAGGCAAGATTATTCTCAGCAATATTAGCTTAAGGCTGAAAGACAAAGAGAGCTACATTTTATTTGGTCCAAACGGCTCCGGTAAAACGACTCTCATTAACACGATAATGGGCATGCCCTTTTGTAAGGTGACTTCTGGAAAAATCAAGTTTTTAGGAGAGGATATCACTGGAAAAAACGTGGAGGAACGGGCAAATCTAGGCATATCTGTAGGATTTCAGTATCCTCCAGAAATTGCGGGTGTCAAGCTTTCAGATTTATTGAAGCTATACCTCGGCAAAGATTCAAAGGATGATTTCAGTTATGAAGAGAAAAAACTGATAGAAGCCTTCAAGCTCACGGATTTCTTGGAAAGAGATATCAATGTGGATTTTTCAGGCGGGGAAAGAAAGAGATCTGAAATCCTACAGATGATATTCCTTAAACCTAAGCTCCTTCTTCTCGACGAGCCTGATTCTGGGGTTGACGTGGAGAGTTTGAAACTAATCAGCAACGAGATTCAACATTATATCGAGAATACTGGAAATTCAGCTTTCATTGTTACCCACCAAGGCGGAATTCTAGGGTATATAAGATCGAAGCATTCTTGCGTCCTGCTTAAAGGTGGAATTCACTGTTTTGCAGATCCGAAGCAAACATATAAAACCATAAAAGCTAAGGGCTACGAAGAATGCGTGAACTGTCAAGAAAGGATCACAGAGGCATGGTAACTTGGCCAAAGAATCAGAGTTGACAAAGATTCTCCATCAAATACTAGAAGAAGCATACAAAGCAGGCATTGAAAAAAGCGAAGAGAAGCGTTCTGGCACACTGATGCATGTCGACCAAACCACTCTATACTCCAAAGTTAACGAGTCCTTCATGGGAAAATTAGAATTAATGGACACTAAAGAGGCTCTTCAAAGGTATTCTTGGCTTGACAATTATAGGTGGAAGCTTGTCAATAGAGATAAGGACAAGTTCACAAAGAAAGTTGCCGAAGACTTCAGTGGAGGATATTTCATAAGAATATTGCCAAATGCGCAGGTGATATTCCCGCTTCAGTCTTGCCTTATGATTACAAAGACGGACCTAGAGCAAAGAGTACACAACATTATAATTGCTGAGGAAGGATCAAAAGCACATATCATAAGCAGTTGCATTCAACATTCCGGAGTTGAAAAGGCTTCCCACTTAGGAATCTCAGAATTCTATGTAAAAAAGGGAGCTATGCTCAACTTCACTATGATCCATAACTGGAGCGAACAAACTCTTGTAAGACCTAGAAGCGCTGTCCTTATAGAGGACAGAGGAGAATTCGTTTCAAACTATCTCTGTATGAGGCCAGTCAAAGATGTACAGATGTATCCTGTTGCCTACTGCAACGGTAAAAACTCGAAGGTAAGCTTCAACAGCATTCTATATGGTCATGAAAAATCCTTACTAGACATTGGGTCAAAAGCAATCCTAAATGGAAAAGGAAGCAGGGCTGAGATGATTTCGCGGGCAATCGCTAGGAAGGGTTCAAATATTATTGTTAGGGGTATGATAGAAGGAAATAACCCAGAGTGTAGAGGTCACTTGGAATGCAGAGGTCTCATTATGGACAACGAATCCTTAATACAGTCTGTACCAGAACTCATAGCAAGAAAAAAAGGCGCTGAAATAACCCATGAAGCAGCTGTAGGCAAAATCTCAGAGAAGGAAATCCTATATCTCATGACGAGGAAACTATCTGAAGACCAAGCGATTTCAATGATCATAAGAGGATTTATGGATGTTGGAATCATGGAGCTGCCAAAAGCTCTGAACGAAGAAGTTAACCGAATTGTAGACTTTGTTGCCCAAGCAAATTAACTCAGCTATTTAACGGCTAATGCGTGCGCGCGCAAGTTTAATAACACTGTTGTTATTCCGAAACCTAATAGTCCGAGAGGAGCTGGATTTGCTAATCTTCTTGTTCATACAATCACTTCCGAAATGCATATGAAAAACTTCATCAGACAAGCCCTAACCTATAAAATTTTCTGAGGAATTCTTTATGTGGTGGCTTTAACTATCGATCGCCCCTTGTAATTCGTGAATAAAATTCCCTTTCTATTTGAAGCTTGGTAACCGGCGTCTCGAACATAACTCAGTTTTTCTTTCAAGAGCGTTGTTTATGGCTACCAATGCAATGCCTCCACCGTTGTCTGCTATTCTATTGATGTTCCAAAGTATCAACCTTAAATGCGGTATTTCAGGAAGCTCCTGCGTCAATTTGTCTCTTTCTAACTCAATGAATGACAGCATTTCCAAAAGACTGTTTGCGATCTTAATGTCGCCAATGAAAAAGCAATCAACCGATTTTAGGACCAAGTCATGAGCCAAGTCATTCAGATTGTTTATTTTTTCGATTATCTTTTTGGACAACCTATCTTTGTATTTTTGTAATAGTTCAATAACTCTACGCGCTATTTCTTCTGCGTAATCAGCGATTAACTCAAGATATCTTAGCATCAGTCCAAAGTACAGGATATGCAAAGGATCCTTCAAACCTATCTCTTCAGCTACTTCTCTTCTTCTTTGTGCAGAAATTAGCAGCCTCATCGCAAGCAAATACATCATGTCAGCTTCATCCTCTCGGTTTATAGCGTCTTTTGCTAATGAAGCATCTGACTCTACGAGTGCTTGTACTGCTTCCTTTACAATGGTCAACGAAATTATGGAAAGTCTTCGCAAAAGCATGTCCAAATGGAATTTTCTTGGGTCAACTGAACATTGGATAGTAATACGATCTGTTGTCTCTTCGACGATTCCCAACCCGACTAGTTTACGCATTACCTCCCTACTTTCTTTGATATGTTCAGAAGGTATCCTTTCAGCGGATATTATTGAGAATAGGTCGCGGCCGAGAATGTAGCTACCTACGATTATTCGTTCCAACATTTTTGGGTCGTCACATAGGTCAGAGTTGCAGATATACTCCGTGACTTCCTCTGTTGATTTAAGAAGCTCGCTTGGAAGCAGTTTAAGTGAGCCATCTTTCTCTGGTACAAGGAAGACGGGGTCTCCACGTTTCAGATTCATTTCCTTCACCCAGTTGCTAGGTAGAGAAACCGATAAGGTTGAGTAGCCAACTTTTTGTAACTTTCTACTTTCCATTTGATTCAACACCAGTATTTACAGTATTTACTGATTACCATAATATAAGCATTACGTATTTATAGACCGCCGCCATAAATACACTTGCGTAAAAAAAGGAGGGAAAATAAAAAATGCCAAAAATGAAGGTTGTGCGACTCCAGCAGGAACTTGTGGAGGAAATCGAAAAAGAAGTAAAAAAAAGTCAGTACCCAAACCTCTCTGAATTCGTTTCAGAAGCAATCCGACTCCGCCTACAAACATTAACCAAACAAAGAATACAAGAATACATAGAACGCGATGAGCAAAGCAGAATCGTTCAAGTGCAAGGACAACTGCTCTACACGCCAAAACACATTTGGATAGAGGTGACACCTCAAGGAAACGTCCAACTCGGGATATCCGATTACTTTGAAAGCCAACTCAAAGGAGTAGTTTACGTCGGAAACTTTGAAGAGGGAGATAACGTTTACAAAGCTAAGCCCTTCGGGACGGTGGAAACCATGGGCGGTTGGCCGCTGGTGATTCATGACTTATACTCTCCAATTGATGGAAAAATAGTCAAAGTTAACAAAGCGGTTATCGATGACCCATACATATTGAATGGAAACCCACATCAATGGATCGTGGAGATACAGCCTAACGACCCAGTATTCAACAGAGAACTCGATAAACTCATGAGTTTCAAAGAATACAAAAAACTGGTCACTAAAACTTGAAGAGCGTAACCGCTCACGGTTTAGTGATCCAGAACCAAGTGAAATAACAAAAGAAATAAAACGTGTTGTGTGGGAGTGCCTATGCCAAAATGGAGAACCATAAGACTCAAACCAGAACTCGTTGAGATAGCCAAGAAGACAGTGGAAACGAGCCGGTACCGGAGTCTCTCAGAATTTGTTTCTGAGGCTATTCGACTGCGCCTCGATGAACTGAAACAAAGCCATGAAAAGATTGCTGTGAAGCAGGCTGAATATCACGTAATTCACGAACGCCTGCTTCACAGCTCTAATCACATATGGGCAATGGTAACTCCGGAAGGAAGCGTGAGAGTAGGTTTATCCGACTATGCTCAAAGGCATCTAGAGGGAATAGTTGGTGTCCAAATCGATCCCGTTGGATTTGAGGTGAAGAAGGGGGAGCCCTTCGGAGTTGTCAAAACATGGATGTTTAAGTTTGATCTTTATTCTCCTATAAGTGGCAAAATCATCAAAATCAATAAAGCCATTCAAGACAAGCCTTCCTTAATCAATGAGGATCCATACGGAATAGCATGGATATCAGAAATCAAACCTAACAACTTAGTCACATTGGAAGAGGAATTAAGGAGTTTGATGAGGCTACATCAATATAAAACGTGGGCAAGCAAGCTAAGTCGATCACGAATCCTAGGCATGTAATTAACCTTTTTTTATAACATCACCAAACGGGCAACAATTGGGGGGTCCAAAAGAATGACTGCTGTTTGTCGCGCTTTCAAGAACAAACGGAAGCTACCCCCATGTCGTGTAGCATGTCCTGCTGACGTGAATGTTCAAGGATATATTTCCTTACTTCAGCAAGGTAAGTTCAAAGAATCGGTGGAACTTATAAGAAAGAGCATGCCCTTTCCGGCGATTTGTGGCAGAGTTTGCTTCAGTCCTTGTCAAGATGCATGTTCAAGAAAAAACATCGACCAGCCTGTAGGCATCCGTTATTTGAAGCGGGTTGCTGCAAACATTGAACGCGAACAAGGACGAATCAAACCTGATCCCGTACCTAAAACGCACAGCGAAAAAGTGGCAATAGTTGGCGCGGGACCAGCAGGACTGAGCGCTGCATATGAACTCGCAAAACTCGGTTACCCCGTCACAGTTTTTGAACGTATGCCCGAACCCGGCGGCATGATGCGGTACGGTATACCTGACTATCGTCTGCAAAAATATGTTGTGGCAAATGAAATAGCTTACATCCAAGATCTGGGTGTGGAAATCAAGACAGGTGTGGAATTTGGCAAAGACATACATCTCGACACTCTACGAAATGATGGTTACAAAGCTATATTCATAGCGAACGGAGCGCAACTGAGCCAAAAACTAAGGATACCCGGCGAGGATTTAGAGGGTGTTTTTCATGCAGTTGAGTTTCTAAGGTATGTGGCTCTAGGAAAAACTGTTGACGTAGGCGAAAAAATTGCGGTCGTTGGGGGAGGCAACAGTGCCATAGATGCCGCTCGCACGTCGCTAAGACTTGGGGCAAAGGAGGCCACGATTCTCTACCGTCGTTCGCGAAACGAGATGCCCGCGCTTCCCCACGAAATAGAGGCTGCCGAAGAAGAAGGAATCAAGTTCCGTTTTCTAGTTGCGCCTAAACAGATTATTGATGAAGGAGGCAAGGTCAAGGCTATAGAATGTTTGAGGATGGAGCTTGGAGAGCCTGATGCAAGTGGTAGGAGGCGACCAGTGCCCATTCAAGGGTCTGAACATACGTATGAGGTGGATACAGTAATTCCGGCAATCGGCCAACTGCCAGAAACGTCATATCTACCATCTATTCTTTTGGATGAACGTGCACGCGCAATTTCGGTTGATCCATTAACACTGGAAACCAGTATATCAGGCGTTTTTGCGGGAGGCGACATAGTCACTGGTCCCGCAAGCATCATTGAAGCTGTAGGTGCAGGCAAACGAGCGGCGGTATCAATCGATCGATATTTGAATGGTAAGGATTTGAGGTCTGGAAGAGAAGAGGAAATTGAGGAGACAACTTGGGTTAAAGACTGTGAAGCGATAACGAGAAAGTCTGAAAGATACACCGACCCACACATAGACATAGGGAGACAAGAAGTAAGTTTTGAGAAAGCTGATGATCTTTTAGCCAAAATTAAAGAGGTTGCAATGTTTGAAGCTCGGAGGTGTCTCGAATGTGGTCCATGCGCTGAGTGTCTTGAAAGAGAAGAGTTGTGTGAAGCTGACAAAGCGGTGGTTGATGAGACTTTATGCACTGGCTGCAACGTTTGCGTGTTAGTCTGTCCATTCGGAGCCATAAAGAAGGATGAAAATGGAGTTGCAAAAGTAGACGAAGATCTCTGTAAAGGCTGTGGTGTTTGCAGCGCAAGTTGTCCTGAACGAGCGATTAGTATGCAGCGATTTACAGCTGCTCAAATTTTGACAGATGTTGTAGCCGCTTTGGGGAGAGAATTTGCATGATGTTTAAGCCCAAAATAATTGGTTTTATTTGTAACTGGAGTTTGCCTACAAAGGTGGACATTGCAAGCTCCAGCAGAATATCTGGTTACCCCAAAATACGCATCGTACGAGTAAAGTGCATCGGGAGAATCGACCCAGCTATCGTACTAGAAACCTTCGTCAAAGGCGCGGACGGCGTTTTAGTAATCGGTTGTCCCTCACCTGATTGCCACTACATCGAGGGAAACCTTCAAGCAGAACGAAAAATAAAGATGCTGAAGAAACTCCTATCGCTAACTGGTCTTGAACCAGAGCGCCTTAGACTAGAGTGGGTTTATCCATCCGAAATTGAGCGCTTCGCAATGATCATTAACGATTTTAGAAACAAGGTGACAATTCTAGGGCCTTCTCCTTTGGCTGGAGAAAGACCAGATACTGATATTCTTCTGAACATAAAGGTTGCTAATGCGGCAGTAGAAGATTTTAGACTCAGAGTCTTGGTTGGCAGAGAAATAGAGTTGACTGAAAAAGAGAACGTGTTTGGAGAGAAAATATCGCAAGAGGAATTTGACGCTTTGCTGTATGAAATTATTAGAGTTGAATTTATTCGACACAAAATACACCGCCTAACCAAAGAAAAGCCAATGTCGGTTAAAGAAATAGCATCGATTACTAACATGAAACCCTGCCTAGTGCTCCGTCACATTGTGAATATGCGTAGGAAAGGAATGATAACCTTAGATCATGTGGAGAAAACAACTCCGCTTTACAAAGCATTGGAGGTTCAATGAATGACTAAAAAAATCGGAGCGGTTCTTGTAGTTGGAGGAGGAGTCGCTGGAATTCAAGCAGCCTTGGACCTTGCAGAGTCAGGTTTTAAGGTTTACCTTATTGACCAGTCGCCAAGTATAGGCGGTGTGATGGCGCAACTTGACAAGACTTTCCCAACAAATGACTGTGCAATGTGCATTTTAGCACCTAAACTTGTGGCAACTGGAAGACACCCAAACATAACTTTGATAACAAATGGAGAAGTCATAGGCTTAAATGGTGAAGCTGGGAACTTCGAAGTAAAAATTAGAAAAAGAAGTCGTTACATAAACGAAGAAAAATGCAATGGATGTGGATTATGCGCACAAAAATGTCCAGTAGAAGCCGTAGATACGTTTAACGAAGGATTAAGTAATAAAAGTGCCATCTACGTTGACTATCCACAGGCAGTTCCATTAAAGTTCATAATAGATCGTGAAAAATGTATAGGATGTGGAACATGCCAAGAAATCTGCAAAGCAAAGGCAATCGAATATGACCAACAAGACAGCGAAACAACTTTGAAAGTAGGTTCTATTATTCTTGCGCCGGGGTTTGAACCATTTGATGCAAGACTGAAAAGCGAATATGGTTATGGGCGATTTCCAAACGTTGTTACAAGCATAGAATTTGAACGTGTTTTAAGTGCTTCAGGACCATACGGCGGACTTGTTTTGAAACCTTCTGATGGTGAAATTCCAAGAAAAGTAGCCTTTATTCAGTGTGTTGGTTCAAGGGATGCCAAGCTTGGAAATAACTATTGTTCTGCTGCATGCTGCATGTATGGTATGAAAGAGGCAATCATAGCTAAAGAACATGTACCAACGAAGCTGGATTGCACAATATTTTACATGGATATACGCGCCTATGGAAAAGAGTTTGACGATTATTATAATCGTGCTAAAGGAGAATATGGCATAAGGTTCGTAAGATCAAGAGTTGCAAGCGTTACAGAAGACCCGTTAACGAACAACCTCTACGTGCATTTTGTGGAAAATGAAGAGCCGAAAATCGAAGAATTCGACATGATAGTTTTGTCTATTGGAATGCAATCTCCCAAAAACGCTGAAAAACTAGCTGAAGTATTGGGAATAAAACTTAATGGATACAAGTTTTGCCAAACAAATGTTTTTTCACCGGTGGAAACATCGAAACTGGGCATGTATGTTTGTGGAGCGTTTTCCTCTCCAAAAGATATTCCTGAGAGTGTGGCGCAAGCGAGCGGAGCTGCGGTGAAAGCTGCTAGCTTAATCGCTTCGGAGAGGGGGACGCTCGCAACTGTAAAGGAGTATCCACAAGAGATTGATGTATCTGGTGAGGAACCTCGCATTGGAGTTTTTGTCTGCTATTGTGGCATAAATATCGGTGGAGTCGTTAATGTGCCCGAGGTTGTGGATTATGTTAAAACATTGCCAAATGTTGTTTACGCAGAGCACAATCTGTACACCTGCTCACAAGACACACAAGAGAAGATACGAGAGACAATAAAGGAACACAACCTCAATCGCGTGGTTGTAGCGTCGTGCACCCCAAGAACTCATGAACCACTTTTCAGAGAAACCATACGAGAAGCTGGACTCAACATTTACCTCTTCGAGATGGCAAACATTCGTGACCAGTGTAGTTGGGTGCACATGCACGAACCTGAAGAAGCCACTGAAAAAGCGAAAGACCTTATTAGATCCATCGTCGCCAAAGCCCGCTTGTTGAAACCTCTCAAAAAACCCATGATTGATGTTACACCCACAGGTCTAGTTATCGGTGGCGGCTTGTCTGGGATGACTGCTGCTTTAGAGTTGGCAAAACAAGGCTTCGAGGTCCATTTGGTAGAGAAGGAGAAGGAACTGGGAGGACATCTACGCCACATACATTCTCTTTTAGGGTCTGAGGACCCACAAGAGCGGCTGAGGTCAATAATTAAAGAGGTCACCGAAAACGAGAAAATTCATGTTTATCTAAATTCTGAAATTTCTGATGTTGAAGGATACGTTGGGAACTTCAAGACGACCCTAGACTGTGGTGGAAAGAAAAAGGAGATAAACCATGGCGTTGTGATAGTGGCCACTGGAGCCTTAGAATATAGACCAATTGAGTATCTCTATGGTGTCGACGAAAGAGTGTTAACTCAGCGTGAATTAGAGGAGAAGCTGGTCAATGGACAATTTAACGCTAAAACAGTGGCGATGATTCAGTGTGTAGGGTCCAGAAACGAGGAACGCCCATACTGCTCGCGAATATGCTGTGCTCAAGCTGTAAAGAATGCATTAAAGATTAAGGAGTTAAGCCCTGAAACAGATGTTTACGTTCTTTACAAGGACATGAGAACATATGGGTTCTTAGAGGATTATTATCGCGAGGCGGCAAGCAAGGGAGTTTTGTTCATATGTTACGACGACGAAAACAAGCCTAAGGTTACCCAAGAAGATGGAAAGCTCAAAGTGACAGTGTGGGAGCCAGTCGTCAAGACGTGGATTCCCATCCAAGCGGACCTCTTGGCACTAAGCGTCGCCACCATTCCAAACTCAGACAATGAACATATAGCAAAAATGTTGAAAGTTCCCCTAAGCAAAGACGGGTTCTTCTTGGAAGCTCACATGAAACTCCGCCCAGTTGACTTCGCAACGGATGGTATATTCCTTTGCGGATTGGCTCACTGGCCGAAATCCATCGAAGAAAGTGTTTCACAAGCATATGCAGCCGCGGCTCGAGCAATCACGATCTTATCCAAGGAAGCATTGGAAGTAGAGGGGGCCATAGCAAGCGTTAACGAAGATCTCTGTGGAGGATGTAGATTATGTGAGTCCGTTTGCGAGTATGGCGCCATCAAAATGGAAGAAGTAGACGGAAAGCTAAGGGCGCACGTCATCGAAGCTCTATGTAAGGGTTGTGGTGTTTGCGGTTCCACTTGCCCTGCAGGAGCCATATCTATGCTTCACTTCACGGACGACCAACTTCTTGCCCAAGTTAAGGCAGTATTAAAGGAGGAAGCAAAACATGACTAAATCTGAATTCCAACCAAAAATTGTGGGTTTCCTCTGCAATTGGTGCTCCTACGCTGGTGCCGACTTAGCGGGTGTCAGCCGAATCCAATATCCCCCAACCCTTAGAATCGTGAGAGTGATGTGCAGCGGAAGAATTCACCCAGCTTTAATCCTAGAAGCCTTCAGAAACGGGGCAGACGGAGTTCTCGTCGCTGGCTGTCACCTTGGCGACTGCCACTACATATCAGGAAATTACAAAACGCAAAATAGAGTTTTAATGTTGAAAAAGGTTTTGGAACAACTCGGTCTAGAACCTGAACGTCTGAGGCTGGAGTGGATTTCTGCTTCCGAAGGAGATCGATTCGCAAAGGTCATCAAAGACATGACAGAGGAAATAAAGAAGCTCGGTCCGAGCCCATTAAGGAATGGAGGTTAATTAATGCCAGAAAAGAAAGAAACTCAAGGAAAGAAGACTGAAAAAGAAATGACGCTCAAAGTGAGTGATATAGACCCAAAATTCAAGTATAAGATCAGCAAGCTTTCTGGCGCAGAAAACGTTCTTTTATGCTTCCAATGCGGTACATGTACCGCTGACTGCCCCATCGCGCGATTCAACGATTTCTACAGACCCAGAAAACTCATACGAATGACACAGTTAGGATTGAAAGACAAACTTCTCTCAAACGATTCCATCTGGCTCTGTTCCACCTGTTTTACGTGTATCGATCATTGTCCTCAAGATGTGGGAATCGCAGACATTGTAAGGGCCCTTCGAAACCTAACTGTAAAAGAGGGAAAAATGCCTGCAGTCTATAAGGAGTTAGCTTCTAACATCCTGAAAACTGGCTATGCGTACGTGATCCCGGAACTGCGACTCAAAAAGAGGGAGAAAGAGAGCTTGCCTTCACTGCCAAAGGCTAACTTAGAAAAACTCGCAAAACTCTTCGATGTCACAGGTCTTTCTAAAATGCTTGAAATGGTGAGAACTTAAAATGCCGAAGTACCTAATCTTTCTAGGATGCGTTATTCCCTACAGAGTTTCCAGCTACGAAATTTCCACTAGAAAGGTTCTTGCCAAACTTGAAGTAGAGTTGGTGGATATGCCAGAGTTTAACTGCTGCGGATTTCCACTGGATCCAATAAACCACGACACAATGCTCACTTTAGCTGCGCGGAATCTCTGTTTAGCAGAGCAACAAAACCTAAACATCATGACCTTATGCAACGGATGTTTCGGTATCCTAAACCACGTAAACAAAGAGCTTAAAGAAGACAAAAAAATCAAGGAGAAAGTTAATGCATACTTAAAGGAAGTCGGCATGGAATTTAAGGGAACGATAACGGTTAAACACCTTATCCACGTGCTCGCACAAGACATCGGCTTTGAAAAAATAAAGGACACCGTCAAGAAGCCACTCAATCCGCTCCGCGTAGCTCAGCACATTGGATGTCACGTCGTTCGTCCCGGAAAGGTCGTAGGCTTCGACGACCCAGAAAACCCCACAACACTCAAAAACCTAATTAAAGCAACTGGAGCGAAATGCTTGGACTACATGGATGAAACCGAGTGCTGCGGCAACCCAATAATCGGAGTAAACAGTGAAATCCCGCTTCAGTTGGCTAGGGAAAAACTTGATCACGTTAGGGCGGTTGGGGCACAGGCGTTGATTACTGTATGTCCTTTCTGCCATATGATGTATGACCTCCACCAAGTTAGAATAGAAAGAAAGTTCAACGAAAAATTCCGCATTCCCGTTCTTCACTATCCACAGTTATTGGGGTTAGCTATGGGCATGAGCCCCGATGAATTAGCCTTGAAGGACCTCAGGATAGACGCCTCTGAACTTCTAAATCTGTTGTGATTCTTATGGAAAAGGAAAAACTAAAATTTGCCTTCTACTGGGCCGCTAGTTGCGGAGGCTGCGAAATAGCAGTTCTCGACATAAACGAAAAAATCTTAGACGTTGTTACCAAAGCAGATATCGTCTTTTGGCCAGTAGCCATGGACATCAAATACAAAGATGTAGAAACATTTCCAGACAAATACATAGACGTCTGCTTCTTCAACGGTGCAATCAGAACCGAAGAACAAGAACACATGGCAAAACTGCTCAGGAAAAAAGCAAAAACCTTAATAGCGTTTGGCTCCTGTGCCCATCAAGGGGGCATTCCAGGCCTCGCTAACATGGCGAACAAAGAAGAAGTCTTTGAGAGAGCATACCTCCAAACTCCTTCAACAAAAAATTCGCAGTCTGTGACCCCAAAAACTTCTGTTCATGTGAAAGAGGGAAAACTAACTCTACCTGAATTTTACGACACGGTAAAAACGCTTGATCAAATCGTGGAAGTAGACTACTATGTACCTGGATGCCCCCCACCCGTGGATCTAATATTAAAAGCCCTTGAGGCGATTGCTAAAAACGAACTGCCTCCTAAAGGCTCCGTATTAGCCCCTGAAAAATCAGTCTGTGACGAATGCCCTAGGAAAAAGGAGGAAAAAAGAATTTCCAGAATATACCGAGTGCACGAAGTCACACCGGAACCGGAGAAATGCCTTTTGGAGCAAGGGATACTTTGCATTGGACCTGCAACCCGTGGAGGATGCGGAGCAAAGTGTATAAAGGCGAATATGCCATGTACGGGATGTGGAGGTCCGTGTCCAAACGTGACAGATCAGGGTTCAGCAATGATAAGCGCGCTCTCATCAATTCTGGAGGTAAACGAGGAAAAAGAGGAGACATGTAACCCTGAAAAGCTGATTGCCCAGATTAAAGATCCTTTAGGAAGTTTTTACAGATATTGTCTACCAGCTTCTCTTATTAAAAGGAAGGTTATGAAAAAATGAAAACGATAACCATAGACCCCATAACAAGGCTGGAAGGCCATGGAAAAATATCGATATTTCTGAATGAAAAAGGAAACGTGGAAAACGCTTACTTCCAGATTCCAGAGCTCAGAGGCTTCGAGAGATTCTGTGAAGGAAGGAAGGCGGAGGATATGCCTCAGATAACTTCCAGAATCTGCGGCGTATGCCCGACTGCACATCACTTTGCTTCAACGAAAGCCTTAGACGCCGCGTTTAATGTTAATCCCCCTCCAGCCGCCAAAAAGCTTCGAGAACTCATATACAACGGTTACATGTTCTATGACCACACCCTTCACTTCTACTTCTTAGGGGCACCAGATTTCATAGTAGGACCTGATGCCCCACCCTCAGAGAGAAACATCCTAGGCGTGATAAGAAAGGTTGGCTTAGACATTGCTAACGAAGTGATCAAGCATAGAGCTTACGGACAGAAAATTATCGAAATGATTTGCGGAAAGGCAACTCACCCAGTATGCGGGTTACCTGGAGGCTTATCCAAAGCATTAACAGAAGAGGAGAGGCAAGAAATCGAAAAGATGATGGAGTCCAGCGTCGAGTTTGCAAAGTTTAGCCTGAAGCTATTTGATGATGCTGTGCTGAAGAACAAGAAGTACGTCGACCTCATCTTGAGTGACGCTTACAGTCTAAAAACATATTACATGGGTCTGGTTGATGAAAACAACAAGGTCAACTTCTACGATGGAAAAGTGCGAGTGATTGATCCGGAAGGCAAGGAATTCGTAAAGTTCACCCCATCTAACTACCTAGACGTAATCGAGGAACGTGTGGAAGAGTGGACCTATGTGAAACTTCCCTACCTCAAGAAAGTTGGATGGAAGGGCTTAGTTGATGGATCAGCCAGCGGCATCTACCGGGTCGGTCCTCTTGGAAGACTAAACGCTTCAGAGGGAATGACAACGCCTCTTGCACAACAGGAATATGAACGAATGTACGAGACACTTGGAGGAAAACCCGTGCACTCGACCCTCGCCTTTCACTGGGCTAGACTTATAGAGTTGCTGTATTCGGCTGAAAGGGCCCTAGAATTGAGTAGGGACAAGGAAATCACAAGCAAGGAGATCAGAAACAAACCGGACACTCCTAGGGAAGGTGTTGGAATAATTGAAGCAGCTAGGGGTACCTTGATACATCACTACGAGCTAGACGAGAAAGGACTGGTGAAAAAAGTTAATTTAATAGTGGCTTCGACAAACAACAATCCCGCAATGTGCATGTCCATAAGAGACGCGGCCAAAGCTCTAATACATGGTGACAAAGTGAGTGAAGGATTGCTGAACATGGTTGAGATGGCCTTCAGAGCGTATGACCCATGCCTCGCCTGCGCCTCCCACTTCGCAATTGGACAAATGCCGCTTGAAATTGAGATCTACGATTACAATAAGACGCTCATTAAAAAAGTGCAGAGGTAAATTTTTTACTTTCCCTTTTTCTTTACATTTTAGGCGCCTTCCAATGAATGATGGAAAACATAACGTTGAAAGAGAACTAGATATGTGGCTTTCAGATGCAAAAAGAGTTGTAGTGGTTGGCATCGGAAATCCTATTCGCATGGATGATTTTGTTGGAGTTAAAATCGTACAAGATTTGCATGGAAAAGTTTTTGATAACGTTTATTTGATTGAATGTGAAACCATTCCAGAAAGTTTTATTCGACAGATAATAGATTTTGATCCCACCCACATCCTTTTAATTGATGCCGCAATGCTAGGTTTGGAACCTGGAGACTCACGACTCATTGAACCAAAACAGTTGGCTCTGTTTCAGGCGTTTTCAACTCATGTGCTTCCGCTAAGAATATTTTGTGAATACCTCGCCGAAACAACAAAGGCGAAGATTACATTACTACTCATTGAGCCTAAAAAGGCTGATTTTGGAGAAGGTTTAACGCCTGAGATTAAAGCCTCAGCACAAGAAATTGTTGATCTTCTGCTTAGGTTCCTTTCTCAGGTATCTCGCACAAATCAGAGGAATGATGTGGAGTGCGTGTAAAGATCAAAGTTACCGGTATAGTTCAAGGCGTAGGCTTCCGTCCATTCATTTATCGTATTGCCGTGAAAAATGGTTTAAACGGTTATGTTAGAAACAGAGGTGATGCTGGCGTAGAAATACTTTTGGAGGGTGAGAAAGAAAACATCGAGTGTTTTTTAAAAGATTTGAGAGAAAAGAAACCTCCTTTAGCACAGATTTATGGGATAATCACGTCGCCTATAAAAGGGAAAAACGAATATGAAAACTTCAAAATTTATAAAAGTTCTGAAAAAGGTGAGCTTTCAGGTTCCGTTATCCCGCCGGACATTGCTATTTGCGATGAATGCTTGAAAGAACTTCGAGATCCAAAGGATCAGAGACGCAATTATTTTTTTATCACTTGCACAAACTGTGGTCCTCGATATACGATTATTGATAGGCTTCCTTACGATCGGAAAAGCACCACCATGGGGGATTTTCCTTTGTGTAGTTTCTGCAACAGTGAGTATGTAAACCCTTTGAATAGGCGTTTTCATGCGCAGACAGTTGCGTGTTCCAAATGCGGTCCGAAAGTGTACTTGACAACTGGGAACGGTGAATTGGTGGCGTGTAAAGACCCTATTCGGGAAGCGGGTAGGCTTCTTTCAGAGGGGTTAATCGTTGCCATTAAGGGATATGGTGGCTTTCACGTTGCCACTGCAACAACTAAGGATGAGCCTTTAGTTCGACTTAGAAAAGTCAAGCATAGAAGACAGAAGCCCTTCGCAATCATGGCTCCAAGTTTGGAAGTCGTGAGGTCTTTTGCAAAACTAAGTCTAAGGGAAGCTGGGCTTCTCGCTTCTTACACACGTCCAATAGTGTTGCTTAACAAAAATGAGAACTATTACCTTTCAAACCTAATTGCACTTGGCTTGCATAACATCGGCGTTATGCTTCCTTACACAGGCTTGCACTACATGCTTTTCGACGAGGTAGATGAGCCAGCATTTGTTATGACAAGTGCAAACCCGCCGAATCAGCCGATAATAAAAGAAGACGATGAAGCTTTGAAAAAGCTTGAGGATACAGTGGACTACCTTCTTTTCCACAATCGAAAAATCGCTCATCGATGCGATGATTCAGTTGTACGCGTGCATGGAAAACACAAAGTTTTCCTAAGGCGTTCGC
>Ga0209636_10001924_pt1 | contig 21044 bp, 11 predicted proteins | sample DeeMarSWOR152_54_FD_187464 | JGI IMG/M metagenome (GOLD analysis project Ga0209636, IMG submission 187464) | Marine sediment microbial communities from White Oak River estuary, North Carolina - WOR-1-52-54 (SPAdes) (version 2) | ecosystem: Environmental > Aquatic > Marine > Intertidal zone >...
AGCAGCTAATTCTCCTGCCTACCAGGCTGTCGGTCAATTCATCAGGAAATTGATGAATCTTGATAAAGAGGGAAATCATGAATTTTGAGATTCCCAAAGAGACCAGTACCGGAAGAGTGATGAAAGTCACCCTCGGAGCCACATCCGAGCAAGGAGGGACGCGTTCTCACACAGTCACTATAGGTGGGAGTACAGCTCTGCCTTTCCATTTTTTTGAAGGCGAACATCCCCATCGACCCCTAATCGCGATGGAAGTTTTCGATAAGGTTCCGGTAAAATACCCGGAATATTTGAAGGAATACTATCGTGACGTTATTGATAATCCTGGTGCTATGGCTAAGAAATGTGTCGAGGAATTCGGAGCAGAGTTGATCAGTATTCGGCTGGAAGGAACTCATCCTGAGAAAGGAAATAAAAGCGTTGAAGAAGCAGAAGAAATTGTTAAACAGGTTCTGGAGAGCGTCAGTGTTCCCATCATCATTACTGGACACAGTCATTTCGAGAAAATCAACGAAGTGATGAAGAAAATCTGTGAAATGACTGCCGGTGAGAATTGCCTGATAAATTACGTGGAAACTGATAATTACAAAACCATTGCTGCTGCCTGTCTTGCTTATAAGCATACCCTGGTGGCTCAATCTCCCATCGATGTCAATCTCGCCAAGCAACTCAACATCCTCCTCACAGATATGAACTTTCCTCCAGAAAAAATCGTGATTGATCCTTTAACAGGCACTCTGGGTTATGGATTGGAATATACTTATTCCATTATGGAGCGGATTCGTAACGACGGCTTGGCAGGCGATAAAATGCTGGCCTTCCCCATGCTGATAAATCCTGGATACGAGTCCTTTCGAGTCAAAGAAACTCGAGCTTCAGAAAAGGATTATCCAGAATGGGGTAACCTAGAGAAAAGAGGCGCTTATTGGGAAATTGCCACTTCTATGAGCCTTTTAGTGGCAGGAGCCGAATTGCTCATCATGTATCATCCTCAAGCAGTGGAAGTAGTCAAGAAAAAAGTGCAGGAATTGCATGATTCAAAAAAAGGAACTTAACCATGGCTTTATCAGGATTAGAAATATTTAAATTACTGCCGAAAACTAACTGTGGTGACTGTGGGATTCCAACATGTATGGCTTTTGCTATGAAACTGGCTCAAAAAAAAGCGGAGCTCAGTGAATGTCCCCATGCTTCCGACGAAGCCAAGGCAATCTTGGGGGCGGCCAGCGAACCTCCTATTCGGCTGGTGCAAATAGGAGGCAAGAACACTTTAGAGGTCGGAAATGAAACAGTCATGTTCCGCCATGAAAAAACTTTTTTTCATCAAACAGGAATTGCCATCGAATTGCGAACTTCTGGAGGTCAAAAAAAGCTTCTCTCAATAATAAAAGAGATTGAAAAACACCAGGTGGAGCGGGTAGGTGAAGAGCTGAAGACAGATCTATTCTTTATCACCCAAGATTCCCAAAACAAGGAAGATTTTTTAAGTGCCATTAAGCTGGCTAAGCAAAATTCAACCAAGGGGATCATCCTTGATTGCTCAGATAAGGGCGTTTTAAAAGAAGGCTTAGGACTTTTAAGTGATGATCGCCCGGCGGTCCTTCTTAGGAATGCCCTTACCGAGGAGGACATCGAACTGGCCAAAGCGAACCAAGCAAGCCTTATCCTGACGGCTAAGTCTTATGAGGAATTGGTAAAACAGACGGAAAAAGCAAGAAGTGCTGGTTTAAATGACCTCATCCTGAATCTAGAATCCCAAGATGTCGGCCTTCAATTGCAGGAGAATACCATTCTCAGGCGTAGCGCGTTGAATAAAAATTTTAAGCCCTTTGGATACCCGCTTTTTTCCTATATTCAAGCCGAGAATGATTTTGAATTGTTAGCCAAAGCCTCGGTTTTCCTCTGTAAATATGATTCTATTATCGTCTTACCTGAATACGATAAGGCCATGCTGTATTCATTATTTACCCTTCGGCAGAACATATATTCAGATCCTCAGAAGCCAATTCAGGTTGATCCAAAAGTCTATCCTATTGGGGAACCGACCTCAGAGTCTCCTGTTTTTGTGACAACCAATTTTTCCTTAACGTATTTCATCGTATCTGGAGAGATCGAAAACTCAGGTATTTCTGCCCATTTGGTAGTCGCCGACACTGAAGGGCAATCTGTCCTTACAGCTTGGGCTGCCGGCAAGTTTGTGGGTGAAAAGATTGCCAAGTTCATAAAGGATATAAAATTCGAGCAGCAGGTGAAGACTAGAAAAATCGTGATCCCCGGGTTCGTATCCCAGATTAGCGGTGATTTAGAGGATCATCTGCCAGGATGGGAAGTTATCGTGGGCTGCCAGGAGGCCTCGGATATCCCATCCTTTGTAAAGAATGTCGATCTAACCTAAAGGGTAGTCTCTTGAAGGCTAGAAAAATAAAGAAAGACGTCAAGATCACCTTTCTGCCCTTTGAAACCTGTGTCGAAGTCCCTCCGGGTACAACCATTCTGGATGCTATCAAAAAAACCGGACTTCCTCTGAAAACTTCTTGTGGTGGAAAAGGAACCTGCGGGGACTGCATGGTTAAAGTTTTAAGAGGAGCTTACCAGAAAAAGCCCGCTGCAGCCTTGCCTGACCAACTCCTATCCCAGGGATATGTCTTAGCCTGCCAGACAGAAGTTCAAAATGAACTGAGCTTGCAGCTTCCTCAATTCCAAGAGCTTTCCATGAAGAGTATTATCGATCCAAAATTTTTTCAGAAAGACCGCGTTTCCGGATTCTATGAAATCGACCCTCCTGTAAAAAAGATAGATTTGAAGCTCTCACCGCCTACTGTGGAAGAAAACTATAGTGATTTGAAAAGAATTGAGCGTGAGCTTCGGAAAAAGTTTAAAGCTCACCTTCATTGTGAATATTCTGTCTTGAAGCAGCTGGCCCTTAATATCCGCCAAAGTCAGGGAGAGATAAGCCTTGTCCTTTGCCAATCAGGAGAGGAGGCAATTCTCATCGATGTTTTCCCCAAAGTTGAAGGAAAAAGAATCTGTGGGATTGCCTGTGACATTGGAACCTCTACCGTGGTCCTGCATTTGGTCGACCTTAAGAGCGGTGAAATTCTAAGCTCGGCTTCAAGCTTTAACCAGCAAATCAAATGCGGTGAAGATATCATTTCTCGGATTAACTATGCCCAAAAACCAGGCCGGCTACAGGAACTCCATGGTCTCGTCGTCGGGACCATTAACCATCTTATTGAAAAAGCAACAGATAATGCTAAAATCTCATCCTCTGAGATTTATTATGCTTCTGTTTCGGGAAACACCACAATGACCCATCTCTTCCTGAACCTTGAGCCGCGATTTATAAGAGAAGAACCTTATGTTCCGACTTTCAACCAAGTTCCGGTCCTGTCAGCTCACGAGGTTGGCTTGAGCATAAATCATGAAGCAAGAGTGGTTTGTGCCCCGGCTGTAGGAAGCTATGTCGGAGGAGATATCACAGCAGGTCTACTTTGTACACCAATTCTTCGTGATTCTGAAACAAATTCATTATTCATTGACGTCGGAACGAATGGCGAACTTGTCTTAGGCAACAGAGAATGGCTCATGACTTGTGCCTGTTCTGCTGGACCTGCTTTTGAAGGAGGCGGCATAAAATGCGGGATGCCCGCTTCTCCAGGTGCTATCGAAGGAATAAAAATACACGATGGCGGTCATCTGGAATACAAAGTCATCGAGAATCTCGAACCCAAAGGACTCTGTGGGTCTGGTCTGGTTGACCTTTTAGCAGAATTATTCATCCATGGCTACATCGACCGGAATGGCAAGTTCGATGAGATAAAAACAAAAGAGATGATAGTTGAAACTGAAGAGGGTAAAGGTTTTCTCATTGAAAAGGGCCAGAACAGTTTTTGGGGCAAAGACCTCGTTATCACCGAAAAGGATATCTCGCACCTGATTAGGGCCAAAGGAGCTGTATATTCAGCCTGTTCGGTCCTGCTGAAAAATTCTGGTCTGACTCTAGATAAAGTCGATTCTTTTTACATCGCAGGCGGATTTGGCCAGTATTTAAATATTGAGAATGCTGTTCGCATCGGACTTTTACCTGATGCGGATCGCAGCCGCTATCACTATCTCGGAAACAGCGCCCTCCTCGGGGCCTATCTCATTCTACTGACGGATAAAAACAGGGATTTTGTCAACAATATGGCCGATAAAATGACTTACCTGGAGTTGAATACAGAGCCGAGTTATATGAACGAGTACACAGGAGCTTTGTTTCTCCCTCACACAGAAATGAATTTATTTCCTTCGGTTAAAGAGCTATACTTCTCCAGAGACTGATAGGAATGAGATTAAGATATTGGTTCTTATTGTTTCATGTTTGAATAAATATCTTAGATTTAAGGAGAAAGCATGACCGAACAAGAATTATTTTCGAAAATGCAAAAGTCTATTATCGAAGGAAATAAAGATGAAGCAGAAGCGCTGGCCAGAGAGGCAATCGAAAAAAAAATACATCTGAATGAAGTCGTTGAAAAAGGCTATGTTCCAGGGATTCAAAAGGTTGGAGATCTCTGGGAAAAAGGAGAATATTTTTTGCCTGAATTGATCACGAGTGCTGAGTGCATGAAAGCTGCTATGGCTATCTTACAACCCGAGATGGAAAAATCTCAAATTAAGACGCAATCCATGGGAAAAATCGTTATCGGAACCGTCGAGGGGGATATTCACGACATCGGCAAGAACCTCGTCTCCTCGATTCTTTCAGCCAACGGTTTCGAAGTCATTGACTTGGGAGCAGATGTAAAACTGGAAGCGTTTATCGAGAAAGCAAAGGAAGAAAACGCTGATTTTATCTGTCTTTCTGCCCTGCTGACAACAACTATGCTCGGACAGAAGAAATTCATCGAGGTCCTGAAAGAGAAAAATCTTTATGGTCAGTACAAAGTCATGGTTGGCGGAGCTCCTGTGACCCAGAAATGGGCTGAAGACATCGGTGCCGACGGATACGCAGAAAACGCTATGATTGCTGTTCGAGCGGTTAAAAATCTTATGAAAGGATAAAATAAGGAAAAAACAATGATTCAAGCCATAAGACCAAAATTACAGTTATTGAGTAAAGATTTCATCCAGAAAATCATTGATGAAGCCTTGGTTATCCTCGAAAAACAAGGGATCTTTGTGGAGAACCAGGAGGCATTAGACCTTTTAAAGGAAGCCGGAATGAAAGTCGATGAATCAGCTCAAAGGGTTTTCCTCACTCCTCAAATCGTTGAAGATTCCCTTTCCTCGACTCCCTCTATCATAAAATTATACGATAGAGCTGGGGAAAAGGAATACGTTGTTGGGGAGGATGAAGTTCATTTTGATCCTGGTTCAGCCGCCGTCACAATTCTCGACCATAAAACACAAGAAGAGCGCAGGGCCGTCACTGATGATTTAATTAGATTTATTCGGCTCACCGAATGCCTAGAGCATATCCATTTCCAGAGTACTGGACTCATAAGCAGCGATGTTCCAGAAATCATATCCGACAGCTACCGATTGTATATAGGGCTACTGTTCTCAAAAAAACCAATTGTTACGGGAACTTTTCGAGTCGAAGGGTTTAAGCCTATGTATGATATGCTGGTGGCTGTAAGAGGAAGTGAGAACAACCTCGCCGAAAAACCTTTGGCTATTTTCGATGCCTGTCCTTCCCCTCCCCTAAAGTGGAGCAATCTCACAGCCCAGAGCTTGATCGATTCTGCAAGAGCAGGAATTCCTTCCGAGCTTATTTCTATGGGCATGACTGGAGCTACTTCCCCGGTAACGATTGCTGGCACTCTTGTTCAGCATGTGGCTGAAAATCTCTGCGGTCTTGTTATCTGCCAGTTAGCAAAAAAGGGAGCTCCAGTGATTTTTGGGGGCTCACCAATGAGCTTCGACATGAGGAAAGGCACCACACCCATGGGAGCCATAGAGACGATGATGATCGATTCAGCCTATTGCCAGATAGCCAAACACCTTAACCTCCCCACCCATGCTTACATGGGATTGAGCGACGCCAAGATCAATGATAATCAAGCTGGGCTGGAAACCGGAATTGGAGCCGTTTTAGCTGCCCTGGCAGGTGTAAACGTTGTTTCAGGCCCTGGGATGACAGATTTTGAGAGCTGCCAGAGTCTGGAGAAATTAGTTGTCGATAATGAAATATGCGGGATGGCTTACAGGCTCATAGATGGAATTTCTCAGCGCGATGATCCGATTGCCACTCATCTCTTCGAGGATTTCAAGCCTGATACTCAATTTTTATCTCTGTCTCACACCAAAAATTGGTACCGGAAGGAGCACACTTTCCCCACTATTATAGATAGAGATACTTATGACTACTGGGTTTCTCTTGGAAAAAAATCAATTGCCGAGAGAGCTTCAGAGAAGGTGGAAAGGCTTCTCCGTGAAAATCCACCTTCTCTTCCGGCAGAGGATATTATAAAAGAGCTCAAGAAGGTCATGTTTGATGATGCCAAAAAGAACGGGATTTCTTCCTTGCCTGAATTGAAACTTGATTGATTTTTAAATCAGTAACTTAGGCTAATTTATGCTATTAAAATCCAAAAAAATGGATTTTTATTCAATTTTTTGAAAAAAAAGAATATTCATTCCATTATCTTTTATTCTAATAAGCAGATTATAAACTAATTACATCAGTGAGCCGATTGGCATAAAATTTGCCTATTTAATTTAATAAATGTATATTCCATACATCAATGGCTATATAAAATTATTTAAGAAAATAAACACTTGACAATTATTAATTTTAATATTAGAAGAAACATAAGATAATTAATCTTTAAGATTTATGTTCCGAAGAGCGGAACGATGTAGGATAAGCAATTAAAGGGGAAAATAAAATGAAATCAATTTTCAATATTTTCCCCTAATTTATTTAAAGGAGGTAAAATGAGTAGCAAAAATGTTATTAAGTTTTGCGCATTGGTCTTGGTTCTTACCCTACTGACAGCAGGTTTCTCTTATGCCCAGCGGATTACAGGTAAGATAACTGGAGTCGTTACAGATGACGAAGGAGTTCCCATTCCCGGAGTCTCTGTGGAGATCTCGAGTCCCGCCTTAATTGGTGGAGTTCAAGCTCAGGCGACGTCAGAAAAAGGAACGTACAGATTCCTCAACTTGCCCCCTGGAATCTATAAGCTTGTTTTCAAACTCCAAGGCTTCCAGACACTCGAGAGGGAAAATTTAAGGGTTTCATTAGGTAGTACTGTGACTGAAAACATAATGTTAAAACCGGTAACCATTGAGGAATCCATTACTGTTACTGCAGAATCGCCTGTAGTCGATGTTGAAAGCTCAACTACGAGCACGATGTACGACAAAGATCAAATCGAAAATCTTCCTTCCGGCCGATTTACCTATTTTGCCATCATCAAGCAGAACCCAGGTTTCACGACAAGTTATGGTGAAGCTTCATCTAGAATCTCTGCTTATGGCTCGAATGCTGAAGAGAACGCCATGTACCTCGACGGAGTCGACATGAGCAATCCTGAGATCGGAACAGCCTGGCTCTGGCCCACTGCAGATATGTTCGAAGAGGTGGAAGTCACCGGATTAGGAGCTCCAGCCGAATACGGAAACTTCACCGGTGCTGTTGTCAACGTCGTATCAAAATCCGGGGGTAACAATTTTTCCGGCACAGCGGCTTACTACGGCCAGTTCCAATCGCTTACTGACGACAACAACCCTGAACCCTATAATGAGGAGACCGGAGAAGGATATTATTCATATCATCGTGATAAGTTCTATGACCTTGCTTTTACCCTAGGTGGCCCTATCATTAAAGACAAGATTTGGTTCTTCGGGATGTACCAGAAACAAGTAGACTCTGTGTCTTATTGGCAAGACGATCCCGCTTATCCCGGCGAGTATAATGGAGATGAGCAGTTTTTCAAACTCTCTGCCCAGGTTGCCACCCAGCATCGTCTCGTCCTCAGTTTTAACCGGGAGTATGGTTATTATCCGGGAACAGTCGACGAATGGAATCTGCCGGAGACAATCCCTGCCGAAACAGACCTTTCCTATTCCTGGAATTTTCATTACACCTGGTTGGCGAGTGACAGTGTGTTCTTCGAGCTCAAGTATTCAGGCTACTACAGTCCCAATGATTACATGCCAGCATTCGGCGGCGACATCAACCAGCCCATCCATTACGACTTAGCAACCGGAGTGACTTCTGGCGGACTCTGGTGGCCCTGGGAATACATCGTGACTCTCAATAAGTTAAATGCAAGTGTCTCCTATTTTGCTGAGGATTTTCTTGCCGGAGACCACGACTTCAAATTCGGAGTCCAGCTCAGCAGAGGAACCTCTGAAGCATGGGGCGGCTTTGGCGGCGGCAAGGCCTACTATGACTGGTATGGGGAACCCTATTTGATGTATGAATACAATGTCTGGCGCTACGGAGGAACGGTTAACAGTATAGGAACCTTTGTGGATGACTCCTGGAAGGTCGGAGACAGATTAACAGTAAATCTGGGTTTGCGGTTCGACCATCACAACTGCTTCATTCCCTCTTTCCCGATTATGGAAGGCTGGGTTGAAACAGGAGAAATGGGTCCGAAGATTGATGACCTTATCGTCTGGAACTCTTTATCACCTCGAATCGGGATAGCTTACCAGTTAACCCCAGACCAGAAAACCCTTCTTAAAGCCTCTTATGGCCGCTACTTCACTTATCCCTACATCGCCAACTGGGAGTGGCCCGGACCCAATATGTCTGACTGGGTTGGATACTATTGGACTGGCACAGAGTGGGAATGGATGTATACGATCGAGGGGGAAGAAGGCTACAGAGTGGACGAAAACTTGAAAAATCCCCGAACCGACCAATTCTCCGTAGGTTTAGAGAGAGAGCTCTTCCCTGACTTTTCGTTGGGACTGATTTATGTCTACAAGAATCATTTCGAAAACATAGGCTATGTGAACGCAAGCGCAATCTATGAAGAAGTCCAGAGAGTATCCCCTGAGAATGGGAAGACTTATACTGCTTACAATCAGCTCAACCCAGGAGAAGATGACCATTTCCTTACCAATCCCGAAGACTGGGGTCAAACCTACCACGGATTGATCTTTCAGCTAAACAAGAGGTATTCCCATAACTGGTTGCTGAATGCTTCCTTCACTTACTCCAAGGCAGAAGGCCTGAATCTATCATCCGGGACGTATTCTGGATCCTACAGCACGAGTCAGTCGTTAACCTGGTACACAGGAAAATTCGGAGTAGACCCGAATGAGCTCACCAACGCCAAGGGTGTTTTAAACCTTGACCGGAGATGGTCCTTGAAAGTCTCGGCTGCTTACAATTTCCCGCTGGATATCCTGTTAAGCACGAATCTGACCTACCAGCAAGGAAGACCTCTCAAAACTTTTGTCAGAATTTATGATCTTGATCAAAGACCAGGATCATATTTCGATATTATTGCTGATCCCCCAGGCACAGAAAGGTTCGACAACATGCTCTTGGTCGATTTAAGACTCCAGAAAACTTTCAAAATCTATAAGACCCTCAAGTTCCACGCATTTGCCGATGTCTTCAACCTGTTCAACGACGACACATACTATCGCTTCAGAACCCACAATCAATGGTCAACAGCCTTTATGCTCCCGATGTATATGCCAGACCCAAGACGGCTACAGATAGGAGTGAAACTAGAATTTTAAGTCGATAACATCAAGGGGACTCTTCCTTCAGAAAGAGGAGTCCCCTACTCCATAATTTGGTTTGTATTTCGTAGAAGAATTGTATTTTTAGCACTTTTTTTATATAAAATCAAAAATAAAATTGCGTTCTTAAAGTCATTAGCGGTCGCTTTACGATATTTTATTCCTCTTTTGTGTGCTTATGTAGAGTTCTCTCTATATCTATTTTCAAAACAAGAAATACTTCCTTAATAAAAAAATAAAAAACTTGACAAAATTGCATAATTAATAAAATATAAAATAAAATTATTTAGTGAAATTTTGTTCCGAATAGCGGAACGATGAGATGCTTACAATTTATGGGGAAAATAAAATGAAAAAAATTCATGGTATTTTCTCCAAATTTATTTAAAAAGGAGGAAAAATGAGTATCAAAAAAGTTCTTCTTAAGTTTGGCTCATGGGTTGTGATCTTTGCCCTTTTAACAACAGGATTCTCGTATGCCCAGCGGCTTACCGGAACTATAAGGGGAACAGTAAGAGACGATACTGGTGAAATTCTTCCTGGAGTCACTGTTGAGGTACAGAGCCCGAGTCTTATTGGCGGTATTAAGTCGGCTGTTACTACTGAAACTGGGGTATATTTGTTTCGTGCCTTGCCACCCGGAACTTATACAGCTACTTTCACATTGTCAGGTTTCCAGATAATCGAGAGGAAAGGTATTGTCGTTTCCATGGGAAAAACAACAACTGTAGACATCGTTCTAAGCCCGTCTGCTGTGGAAGAAAGTATTACTGTTGTTGGCGAATCCCCGGTGGTCGATATAACCAAATCAGGAACGTCAACAACCTTCAATCAGCAATTACTGGAGAATTTGCCAAAAACCCGTTACACCTACATTGATATTATGCTTTGGGCCCCGGGTGTCTCTGCTGAGGAAACTCAAGGCGAAGAATGGCATTCTTCGCTCGGCTCAGCTTACTGGTCAGATTCCTACTTAGTTGATGGAATAGATACATCCTTTGATTACAACGGTACAACCTGGGTATGGAACAACCCTGATATTTATCAGGAAGGAGAGGTTTTTTCCATCGGCGCTACAGCTGAATACGGCAATTTTCAAGGGGCAGTGGTTAATGTGATTACTAAATCCGGAAGTAATAACTTTGCGGGACAATTCAGCAGCTACATCATTCCTTCGTTTTTAGTAGACAATAATGCGCCACCAGAAGAAGAATTTCCTTATAGCATAGACCATTGGTATGATTTTAGTCTTGAACTATCAGGGCCCCTAAAAAAGGATAAGATCTGGTTTTACAGCAATTTTCAGTACAAAGACTACGCTTATTCCCAACAGGGAACTCCCGCAGATGAACCTACTGAAGCATTTTACGCCAGGGCTTTTCTCAAATCTACATGGCAGCTATCTAAGAGACATAAACTGGTGACTTCGTATCAGTATGAATGGTATGATCTGCCTGACGTTATAACTGTTGCCCAACCTAAAGATGCTTGCGCCGTAGAGCCAGGATGGTACCATTTCCTTAATCTCATGCTAACTTCGGTTTTAAGTGAAAACGCCATTTTTGAGTTAAAATTAGGGGGCTGGTATGCTCACGACGAATGGGTCCCCATGGATGGCAATCTGGATGAGCCTGCCCATTATGATGGCGCAACTGGTTATTATACAAACGGGATATGGGGCTGGACCAAAGCAGACGCCTCCAGAATCCAGGCCAATGCTACTCTCTCTTATTATGCAGATGAATTTATTCAGGGAAATCATGACTTTAAAATCGGTGTGCAATACAACTATGGCCATTATGCTGGCGTTTATTCCTATTCTGGAAATGTAGCTTACTACGATTATGATGGATACCCCTATTACGCATATTTTATGGACCCCTATAATTATGGAGCATCTGTAAGCAGGATTGGTGTGTTTGTGGACGATTCTTGGTCTATCAGCGATCGGTTAACTCTTAATCTTGGACTGCGCTTTGACCACCAGAATGGCGATCTCTGGGATGTGGATGAGATTGATGCCAACAGAAACCCCACTGGACAAACCATTAAAGGGATTTCTAATGTCTTAGCCTGGAACAACTGGTCTCCCCGCTTGGGATTGGTCTACCAACTGACCCCTGATAAGAAAACCATCTTAAGAGCAAATTACGGGCACTATTATGAAGGAATGTATCTTTCAACTTTTTTCAGGCTTTCACCCAGCGCTCAACCAAGGGATGGTTATTGGTATAACTGGGATATTGAGCAGTATGAATATGCATGGACCTGGAATCCTCTTGAAGGATTAGGCGTAGGAGATAATATCAAGGCCAGCCTTTGTCAGCAGTTTTCTGTGGGCCTCAGCCGTGAACTTTTTACGGATTTCGGTGTGGAGGTAACCTTCATCTATAAACACACTGAGAATTTTATGTCCTGGTGGAACACTTCTGCCCAATTCGAGCAGGTGCCTTTCTTTGATGCCTATTCCGGAGAGTTTATACAAGTATGGAACCAAACCACTGACCCGGGTGATGATTTCTTCACCCTGATGAATCTTGACGATATTAAGCAGAGATACAGAGGGCTATTCATAACGTTGCAAAAAAGACTGTCTAATAACTGGCAGATGAGCGCTTCCTTTGTCTATTCCAAAGCTTACGGAGTTGCGACTTCTGATGAACAACTAGGCCAAGGAAGCTTTTATGGCATAAACGATCCTAATGAGTTGATTAATAATTCTGGTTGGGATGGACTTTTGCAGAGTGACAGAACCTATATGCTCAAGGTGCAAGGAAGCTACTTCTTACCTTATGATTTTAGCATTAGTGCCAGTTTTATGGCTCAAAGCGGAAAACCGATTGCTCGAACAATATCTGTTACAGGTATGAACCAGCCAGCTTTTTCTATTCTTGCCGAACCCAGAGGAGCAACTCATAGGCTCGATGCATGGAATGTCCTTGACCTGAGAATTGAAAAAATATTTAAGTTTAGTGACAGGTTTCATCTTAAACTTGCAGCAGACATATTCAACGCCCTAAACTCAGAGACAATGATTGAAACCCTGACCACAAGGGGGCTTGCCGAAGGCTTTCTGTTACCCTCTAGAATCATCCCTCCCCGTAGAGTGCAGTTCGTAGCCCGACTTGCGTTTTGAATTATCGGAGGAGTTTAGATCATAGAACGGATTGAAACCGAAATTTAAGCTGAAAAAACCTGGGGACTTTCCCTTATGAGAGGAGAGTCCCTTTCTCTTCCCTTTAGTTTAAAGATTTTGGAAGGGACTTTCTATCCCGACTAACTTTCCTTCTTGACCGTCATTTCTTTCCAGGGCCGTCGAGCACTTTTCCGGGTAATTCACCTGTATGTTTTCCGTGGTCGATTACAATTCTGCCGTTCACGATCACATAATCTATACCTTCAGGATACTGTTTAGGTTCGGTGTAGGTAGCCTTATCAGAAATAGTCTCAGATTCAAATATCACTAAATCAGCAAAGTTGCCCTTCCTGATAGAGCCGCGGCCCTTGAGTTGCATCTTTGCGGCTGGCAGGGAAGTCATCTTCTTTATGGCCTCAGGGAGGCTGAGAAGCTTCTTTTCTCGGATATAAGCACTGAGAAAACGAGGAAAAGAACCGTAATTTCTTGGATGGGGCACACCCCTGTTCAGGGGACCGTAAGGCGCCAAAGCAGAACCATCTGAGCAAAGCATAACCAAGGGATGCTTCAAAACAAGCTCAGTATTTTCCTCGCTCATTCCAAAGCCGACAATGGACACATCTCCCCTTTCTTCTATAAGCAAATCACAGGCGAACTCATAGGGATCTTGTTTTCTCTCAGAAGCCCCTTCAGTGAGGTATTTGCCTTCTAAATGACGATTTTTTTCCGTGTTCACACCTGTAATAAGAAGGCTTTCCCAAGAATTATTCCCGATAACCTTCTCCAATGTTTCAGCCTTCATTTTCTGTCTCAAATCTCTATCTTTAAGCCTTTCGATAAACTTTATCTTGCCTCCGTCTAGAGCCCATTGAGGAAAATTTATGCTCAGACCCGTGCTGTAGGCTGTATAGGGATACCGATCTGCGGTAACTTGAGAACCTCTCTCCTGGGCTCTCTCGATTAAATCGATTATCATTGGCATCTTCCACCAGTTTTTCTTGCCTGAAACTTTAAGGTGTGATATCTGGAGAGGAATTCCTGCCTTTTCGGCAATAAAAATTGATTCTCCTACGGCTTCCAATACCTGGTTATCTTCGCTTCTAATATGAGTGGCATAGAAACCGCCGTATTCGGAAATAACCTTACAGAGCTCAATGACTTCTGCAGTAGAAGCAAAACCACTGGGAGTATACTCGAGTCCAGTAGATATTCCAAAAGCTCCATGTTGCATTGCTTCTGCAGATAGCTTTTTCATGAGCTCCATCTCTTCAAGCCTGGGCTCTCTTCTTTCCTCGCCTAAAACATAGCTGCGGAGAGTTCCCTGACCCAAGAGTGTCCCATGATTGACAGCAATTCCTTTTTCAGAAAGTTTACGGCGGTAGCCGTCTAAATTAACCCAGTCAATCTCAGGCATTAGTCTTTCATATATTATTCTTTCATCTTCGGTGAGAGTTTTTTTCCTAGGGAAGACGGAATCACCGCAATTTCCGCTAAGCTCGGTGGTCACGCCCTGTCTTATTTTGCTTTCGGCCTTGGGATTGACCAGGAGTTCAAAGTCAGTATGGGAATGGATATCGATGAATCCTGGGCAGACGATCCTCCCTGTCGCATCAATCACTGTCCAGCCTTTCTCGGCTTGAAGATTGCCCACGATGGATATGCGCTCTCCGATTATACCCAAATCAACTTTGTAGCTCTTATTTCTAATTCCATCGATCACTGTTCCGTTCTTGATGATTAAATCAAAATCTTGCCCGCTGATTGCACTTCTTCCCCAAAAAGATTCTCCTGAAATGCCAATAATAATTCCTGCTTCAGCAGCGGTTTTGATGAATTGACGACGGGTTATCGGAGTTGTCATGAAATCCTCCTTTTTGATTTTTAGGAAAGACTTTGCTGCAGCCGTCTTGCTTCTCGGATATGATGACGAGATTCTTCGGGTCTTCCTAACCTGTTATAAATATCAGCCAGGACAAAATGAGCCAGAACGGTTGTCTTTAGCTCGGGATTGAGGCTGATTCCTTTTAGAGCTAGCTTGGATGCTTCCTGGAGGTCTCTTCCGCCATCCATGTACGCCTTGGCTAAAAAGACATAAGCGTCGGCAAACTCCTCGTTTTTCTCGATGCAACTTTCAAACTCTCTAATGGCTTTATTGACCTCGTTAGCCTTGGCATACAAAAGCCCCAGATTGAAATCAGGCTTGTGATTGAAAGGAGAGGTCTCCTGTTCCTTTTTGTATTCTATAATAGCCAGATCAAGCTCCCCTCTTGCTTCATGCACCAAAGCCAGGTGGAAATGTGCATTCTGAAGCGGAATGCTTCTTTCGATACTCAGAGCTTCGCGAATCTCTTTTTCAGCCATATCATACATTTTTTTCTTGAGATAGACGACGCCAAGCTGATTATGAAAGATGGGGGATCCGGGATCGATTTCAGATCCAGATTTCAAATATCCTAAAGCCTCATCCAGCTCACCTTGCTCAATATAAATACCTCCCAAATGTAAAAAAGACTTTGTATCTCTGGGATCAAGATCGAGCATCCGTTTGAAACCCAGAACAGCTTCCTCGTATTTTCCCTTTTGTTTATAAGAGAGGGCTATTCCGAATATTGCCTCATAATAATCTGAATCAACTTCGAGAGCTTTCTTATACTCTGCGATAGCTTCATCATATTTTTTTTGCTTGGAATAGATATTCCCGAGAATATACCGGGCCTCTAAGACCGATGGGTCTTTTCTCAAGACTTCCTTGATTTTTTCCTCAGCTTGATCCATCTTTTCCTCTGCAGAAAAAAATTGGGCCAATTTTATCTCATTATAGAGTTCAATCTTATCTTTGGGATCAGCCAATTTTTCGCCCTTTCCCTTTGATGAAGCATGAAAGGAACCGATATAGCCTAACGCTTGAAGTTTGATTAATGAATCATTGTCGAGTTTTTTAGGTCCAATTTCCTCTATTCCTTCTGCAGAATATTTTTCGACAAGAGCCATCAATTCTCTTTTCATATCATGACCGAGAGTGGCTTTTTGGTTGACTAGGTTGTTCGTCTCTCCAGGGTCTTCGTGAAGATCGTAGAGTTCTGGCTTAGGAGCATCTATGAATTTATACTGGCCTTTGCGGAGCAGCTTCAATTCACTCCAACCATAATGATACCTTGGCCAATAAGTCTCGCTGTAACCGAGAAGCTCATCCCAAGGATTTTTTCCCAAGATCAAAGGCAATATGCTTTCTCCTTGAACACTCTCTGGAGCTTTTTCTCCGAGAAAATTCATAATCGTGGGCATGATATCTATGCTTCTTACTTGATTGACAATCACCTTTCCAGCTATTTTCTTCTCTGGAAACCTGATGATAAGAGGCACCCTGACAGCAGAATCGTAGATAAAAAAGCCATGGGCGTTTTCTTTATGTTCTCCCAGGCTCTCTCCATGATCAGCAGTGAATATGATGAGTGTTTTATTCAGTAATTTCTTCTCTTCCATGAATCTTCGAAACTCACCCATCAACTGGTCGACGTAGGCAATTTCGCCATCATAGAGTCCAAACTTCCTTAGCCCGTATTGGGTTTTGTAGGGTTCAGGTGGCTCGTAAGGAGTATGGGGATCATAAAGATGAATCCAGGCAAAGAATTTATCATGAGAATTGCTCTCTATCCATTTGTAAGCCTCGGCAAGCACTTCATCTCCTCTTCTCTGAACCGCATCTAGGCTGACTCTTTTATATTTAGTCAAGTCGAAGTGGTCAAAGTAGTAATCAAAGCCTTGATCAAGCCCCCAGCGAGAATCAAGGACAAAGGCTCCAACAAAGGCTGAGTTTGTGTATCCTAAATTTTTTAAGGATTCAGCCAGCGTGATCTGATTTTCATCAAGATAAAATCCGCCATTGTCGCGGATTCCATGGAAAAGAGGATAAGTCCCCGTAAGTATTGAAGAATGAGAAGGTAGAGTCAAAGGAGCTTGAACAATGTTGTGTTCAAAGAGAACGCCTTCCCTGGCCAATTGATTAATATTGGGAGTCTTGATTCTCTCATAACCATAACACTCCAGATGGTCTGCCCTAAGGGTGTCTATGGTAAACAAGACAATATTCATTTCGCTTATGGCAATAGGCTTCATTAGGGATTGGAAAGATCTGTACATTTCAACATAAGATTCTTTTCTAGGTTTTGGTTTAAGGAGAAAGATAAAAATCAGAATCACAAATAAAATAATAAGCCCTAAAAAAATAACTAAAAATTTTTTATTCAGCTTCATTATTTCCTTCTTCCATTTTTATCTCAATCCTCGTATCTTGTCAAACACTTCTCAAGTCCCGAAGGATTCCTCAAAAGATATCTTTCTCAAGCTGCTTTTATTCATTCACTATCATTTAAAATCTGTAGAATTGCTTGACAAGTCTTTTTTTCAACATTATACATTTTAATCTTATGGGCAAAATTGAAAAGGAGAATATCAGTGGCAAGACAAAATGCTAATAACCTGGACCTGAAGGGCTTCCGATTTCCTCGGCTTTCAGAAGAACAGTGCCGAAAGATGCATGAAGCCAGCCTCGAAATATTAGAGTGCATTGGAGTTCGTTTGGACCTTGAAGAGGCGGTCCAGCTGCTTAAGAAGGCGGGAGCTGAAGTAACTGATGATGACCTGGTGCGCGTTCCTTCAATTCTCGTTGAAAAGGCTTTGGCGAGTGCACCTAAGAGAGTGACTTTGTATAACCGCCAAGGCTCTCCTGTGATGCCCGTAGAAGGGCATCGCTGTTATTATGGACCTGGATCGGATTGTTTGAACATCATCGACCATCGAACGGGAAAACGTCGAGATCCAACGCTTAAAGACGTTGAAGAAGGCGCAATCTTGTGTGATTCTCTCTTGAATTTGGATTTTGTGATGTCTATGGTGCTGCCGACTGATGTAAATACAGCTATGGCCGACCGCTATCAGATGGAAGCCATGCTCAGTTATTCCACCAAGCCTATCATCTTTGTTAGTTATGAGCTGTCAGGTTGTATCGATGCTGTGGAAATGGCCGAAGTGGTTGTGGGCAGCGCTGAGGCGTTAAAGCAGAAGCCAATGATAGCCTGTTATATCAATGCCGTGTCAGGACTCCGCCACAACAAAGAAGCCTTGCAGAAGCTCCTTTATATGGCCTCAAAGAATCTTCCCTCTCTTTATCTTCCCACATCCACAGCAGCCATTACGAGTCCTGTTACACCAGCAGGTTCGGTGGCTCTAGACTACGCAGGAGTATTGGTCGGACTCGTGCTTTCCCAGTTAAAGCAGGAGGGCGCACCCGTCATTGTATCTGGAATGCCACCTGGAGGAACGCTCGATATGAAAACTCTCGTGACTTCATATTGTGAGCCAGAACGAACGATCAGCCAAGCCATGTCCCACTTTTATGACCTTCCCATGTTTTCTATTGCCGGTGCTTCTGAAGCCAAAACTGTCGATTCGCAAGCTGCCGCAGAAGCAGCCCTCAGTCTTGTTGTAGAAACACTTGCTGCTGGAAATATTATCCATGACTTGGGTTATCTTGAATCAGGCCTTACCTTCTCTTTTGTCCAATTGGCATTGTGTGATGAGATTGTGAGCTGGATTAAGGCTTTTACCAAGGAATTTGAGGTGAACGATGAGAGCCTGGCTTTGGATGTGATTGCTGAGGTTGGCCCGGCTGGAGAATTCTTAAAAACAAAACATACGCTAAAACATTATCGAGAACGCTGGTATCCCAGCCTTTTCGAACGCGCAAATTATGAGTCATGGCTCGAAAAAGGGGGAAAAACCCTAACGGAACGGGCATCTGAGAAAATAACGAAAATCCTTGTTGAGCACAAACCTGAACCTTTGCCAGATAAAACTGCAGAGAAGCTTCGAAAGATTGTCCAAAAAGCCATGATTGAATCTTGAATTTATTATAATAAAATGTGATTATAAAATTGTTAAAAGACGAAAATGAAGAAAAACTATATATTATTTTTCATATTAATAATTTGTCTTATTTCTCCCATCCAAACTCTTTCTAAGCAAGTATCAGTTAAAGAGCTTCCTCCTAAGTTTAGAAAATGGTTGGAAGAGGAAGTCCTCTATATTATTTCTCGCACTGAAAAAGAAGTTTTTCTTCAGCTCCAAACAGATAGAGAAAGAGCGTTGTTTATTGAAGCATTCTGGCAGCATAAGGACCCGACTCTTGGAACTCTGAAGAATGAGTTCAAAGAAGAGCATTATCAACGGCTCAATTACGCCAATCGTTATTTTGGGAGAGGAGTGCCTAAACCGGGGTGGATGACCGACCGCGGTCGAATGTATGTTCTTTTGGGTGAACCACGCACCATTGATAGGATCACTGGAGAAACAGAAATTTATAACACAGAGATATGGTTTTACCAGGGATTAACAAGGTTTGGGCTTCCAGCTGGATTTAACTTAGTATTCTTCCAAAAAGATGGATTTGGCGAATATGTCCTCTACAGCCCTACTGTCAATGGGCCCCAAGCCCTGATGACTTCCTATTTCGGTGACCAAGCAGATTATCTGGAAGCTTTTCAAGCCTTAAAGAAAATAAATCCAACTTTAGCAAGAACTTCTCTTTCTCTTATTCCGGGAGAGGAAGCCCGATTTGGTCGTCCCTCATTGGCTTCTGATATATTGATCCAGCAAGTATACAATGTTCCTCAAAAACAATTTAAAGACAGGTATGCTGAAAAATTTCTCTTGTATAAAGACATTGTAGAGGTGGAATACACAGCAAATTATATTGAAAACGATTCATTGGTAAGAGTCATTAAAGAGACTTCTGGAACTTATTTTGTCCACTATGTTGTCGAGCTTATGAAATTTTCAGTTCATTTTTATGAAAACAAATACGCCACGAATTTAAAGATTAATGGAAAAGTTACTGATCTAAATGAAAATAACATTTATCAATACGAGGGGTCGATTCCAGTCGAATTCAATGAAACCCAATTAAGTAACATTAGCCACAAACCCTTTGATCTCTATGACATGTTCCCTTTGCTTCCCGGTAATTACAGATTATCAATTCTGGTGAAGAACGAAGTCTCAAAGGAATTTACTTCCCTGGAAAGAGACATCAGTATCCCCGATGACAAGGCTCTTCGAATGAGTGCCTTGATTTTAGGCTATCAAACGGAACCTGTTTCCCCTGAATCGAATAAACCCAAGCCTTTTAAAATAGGTCTAAATCAAATTCTTTGCCAGCCCAAGAAAATATTTCTTCCTCAAGATGAACTTATCTTAGGCTTCCAGATCGCGGGCTTAAGCTCAGAATTAGAACAGAGAGGGGTGTTAAGATTTGAGTTTCTCAAAGATAATGAACCACTCTCTTCCTGGACAAAACAATTAAGCAAGTATGAGGAAAAGTTGAATTTTAAAGAAGAGTTTTCGCTTCAAGAATTTTCACCAGGATATTATCAGATTAAAGTCTCTTTATGGGATAGTGATCAGGAAGTCCTCTCTGAAAAGGAAAATTTTGAGATTACTTCGGCGTCAGGTTTTCCCCGACCTTGGATTTACTCACGAACTCTATTGCCTCCAGGCGATCCTGTATATGCTTTTATATTAGGAGGACAACACTTTAAAAAAGGAGAAATAGAAAAAGCACGAATTCAACTGGAAAAAGCCTATCATCAAAGACCAAATTCTCTAAATTTTGCCTTAAATTTAGCGCGAGTTTATTTTCACCTGGGAGAATATGAAAGAATAAAGGAAATATTGCTCTCCTTTTCAGAATCTGCTGAGCCAAATTATGACGTTTATTTACTTCTTGGAATGTCTTATAAAGCACTCGGAGAATTCAGCAAAGCCATTTCTCTCTATGATAAAGCAATTTCCCATTTTGGAATAAATATCAACCTCTTGAATTCTTTAGGGGAATGTTACTACAGATTGGGAGAGCTTAGCGAAGCTCTCGCTGCCTGGGAAAAATCCTTAGAGATTAATCCGGATCAGCCGGAAATCAAAGAAAAGGTAAGGGTCATTAAGAAATAGAAAGAAAAATAAGATGCTCTTCTATCGCCCGAATATATTATTTTCTCCGATGATAAAATTTTATCGAGCTGACTTAGTGAGAGGTTAATTATTTTTTTCGAGAAGTTTAAGTATTTTTTTTTTATTCCGGATGCCCTGCAGGATATCAGATAATAAGGATTCAATCTCCTTTTCAGAATAATCACAATTTTTAATCTCTAAATTG
>Ga0209636_10001925_pt1 | contig 21042 bp, 16 predicted proteins | sample DeeMarSWOR152_54_FD_187464 | JGI IMG/M metagenome (GOLD analysis project Ga0209636, IMG submission 187464) | Marine sediment microbial communities from White Oak River estuary, North Carolina - WOR-1-52-54 (SPAdes) (version 2) | ecosystem: Environmental > Aquatic > Marine > Intertidal zone >...
ATTCGCTGTTAGGAAACGAGCTTTCATACCCCGAATTTACTAAAATGGATGATATAAACTTAATTTCAGCGCTCAGGTCTTCCTCCGGGTATGTGGGGGATATTATGAAAAGGATCGATGAGAGAAGGTTATTCAAGAGAGTTTTTGAGCAGGGGGTAAGCCCGATAGCGGAGCAGTTCAGGTTAGAACTGGAGCTGCATGCAAAGGAAATTCAGGTAAGGATAGCAGAGGATGCGGGGGTTGAGCGGGGCTATCTGCTTCTGGATATGCCGGAATCAAAATTCCAGGAGTTCAATATTCTGATAGAGGATGACGGCTTGCACAGGATCGATGAGATATCCGAATTGGCTAAAGCATTAAAGAAGTCCGAGGAAGAAAGATTAACGCTGTGCGTCTACACCCCTAAAGAACATATCGATAAAATAAAAGGATTTGATTTCGATAAACACATACAGTACACTCAAACCATGCTGAAGAAATTCTATGCTTGACTTTTTATTATTTATTTTTATAATAATAATCAATAAGGAATAAATAAAATGGGTAAGGGAGAATTCGCAGCAAAAAAACTGAGATCGCACAGGAAAGGCTATAGATGGAAGGAGGAATCATATAAACGCAGAGTGCTGGATTTGAAAAAGAGGGGGGATCCGTTAGAAGGTTCTCCTCAGGGGCGGGGAATAGTTCTGGAGAAGGTTGCAATAGAAGCAAAGCAGCCGAATTCGGCACTTAGAAAGTGCGTTAGAATACAGCTGATCAAGAACGGCAGGCAGCTCACGGCATTCTGTCCGGGAGATAAAGCGATCTCCTTCATTGAGGAGCACGATGAAGTTCATGTCGAAGGAATTGCAGGAAGAAAAGGAAGATCATACGGCGATCTCTCCGGGGTCAGGTACAGGGTCTTTAAAGTTAATGACGTCTCCCTTAACGAATTAGTCCACGGCAGAAAGGAGAAGCCTGTGAGATAAAATGAAATTATTTGCGATCTTATCTATTTTGGTTATTATTGTACAGCCGGTTTCGGCAGTGGACCTGTCCGATGCTGCTGGAACGTACCACACCGATCTGGAGGAAAATACTGGTTTAGAGGAAAACAACTCAAACCTTAAAGATGAAATTGAAGTATGGGGGGCGGACATTGAGAATTTAGACGCATCAATATCCGAGTTAAATGTAAAAATCAACGCCACTTCAGGGAATATAACACTTGTAAAGCAAAAAATCAATTCAATTGATGCAAATATCGCGCACCAGAATGATGAGAAAGATGGGTTGGAGAGGCAAAGCGGCAATATTTTCGGTATCCTGGGGGGCATCCCATCGTTCCTGATTGGTTTGTGGATAGCTATCGCAGTATTTCTTGTCTGGAAAAGAGACTGATTCTTTATCTTATTGTAATCCATATTATTCATAAAGGGTGGAAGTAGAATCCTCAGAGAACATCAGAAGGGATGTAAAGACGAGGTACAATAAAAATCCGAGAAACTGGCAGTTTTTGGTGGGCAGAGACGAGAGTAATTACCTTAATTCCGTGATCCTGCATGGGAAGGACATGTGGATAATAAAGGAGGAAGCAATTAATCCATATAAATCTCTCGGACTGGGGGTTAAAACCAAGATCGACAGGAATTTCAAACCATCTCCCTACTCGTTTGGTTTAAGGCCTATAAGTCATGATCTGGAAATGGAAATCCTCGGCGGAGATATTCCTGCAGCGGTCGAGATTATTGAAAAAATACTGCGCAAAAAGCCGGTTTCGTATGATAAGGTCGGTAAAGAGAATTTAATCCTTCAAGGTCCTGTAATCTCCCAGGAAAAGCCCATCACCTTCTCAAAAGCGCAGCAGGAATTGGACAGAAAATTAAGAAAAAGCCTCAGAGACCTGATTTACAAAAAACGCCCGGATTTGATGACTCCTTATGTATAAAAAATTGAAAATTTTTGATAAAAAATCAAGTTGCAAGGAGTAGTTATAAAAAAACTGAAAATCATACAAGAAAAGTATTTAGTATATTAAATTTTAATGAAAGAAAATTTAAGAAAAAAAGGATAATGTTATAAGAAAAAAAAGGTTTTTATATTCAAGATGTTAATAATCTTTATAGATATATGGGGAATTCAAGTAATTCATCAAACAGACGCCTCATTGATGTGCAAATAGGGACGCATGTCGATTTTGCAACAACTTGCTTCGGCGGTTTGCTGTGAAACGCCCTTCGGGGAGGTGAAGTGTGCTGGAGAATTCGCTCTTAAGTGGTTAATTGGCTTCGGTCGATTAATTGCCTGTAGGGTTTTGATGAATATATTACATGTCGCAACTTTCGGGTTGTGAGTGTCCAGCGCTTCGGTGCCGAACATAATGTAATATGGTTCGCCCTGCTTGGCCCTATAATATATCCTTTTTCTCTTTTTTAAATCTCTTAATGTTTCTTCTTATACTGTTTCTATAATTAAATATGCAAGCGGTAATACCCTGTGCAGGAAAGGGAAAGCGCATGCTGCCACTGACAAAATTTAAGCCGAAACCAATGCTCCCCATACTGAACAAGCCCGTATTAGAGTATGTTATTGAAAAGTTAAAGGCTTCGGGGATCGATGAGATAATCTGTGTTATAGGGGAAAAGGGGGGCGGAATAAGAGATTATTTTTCAGATTTGATTTTCGTTGAGCAGAGAATTCCACTCGGGACTGCGGATGCCGTGCTGAGATGCAGAGGACTAATTAAAGATGACTTCCTGTTGGTTTGGGGCGACCACCTCTTTGAATTTGATATAAAAAAGACCGTGGAATTTCATAAAAAATACCGCTGTGATGCGACCCTTTCCCTCCAGAGAGTGGAACATCCGGAAAGAATTGGCGTTGCGGAGGTTGATGGATCGAAAATAATCGGGGTCTGCGAAAAACCAAGAAAACCAAAAACGGATATTGGAACCGTCGGATCATATATTTTAAGCCCTGTGATTTTTGATTATTTAGAAGATTTAAATGTTGTGTCTAAGGGAGAATATGAGTTTACCGACGGAATACAAAAAATGATAGCTGCGGGCTGCGAGGTTAGAGGGAGATTTGTGAGAAAGTGGCGTAAGAATCTCACAACACCATTTGATTTGCTGGAAGTAAATCTCAGGTTTTTGAATAAGAAAAAGAAAAAATTTTTATATGGGGAAAATTGCAAAATAGATTCTGATGTTCATAACTCAGTGATCGGGAATAATTGTTCACTAAAAAACTGTGAAATAGAAGATTCATTGATTCTTGATGATGTGGAGATTAAAAACTCAAAGATAAAGGGCTCTGTGATAAACTACAAAAGCAGGTTATCCGGGATGGAAGTCATTGACGAAATTGTTTAATTCACATCCTCTCAGGAGCATCAATTCCAAGCAAATCCAGCCCGCTCTTCAAAACATTTCTTGATGTATTAACCAGGAGGATTCTCCTTTCCTCAATTTCTACCCCGCTCCCAATGACCATGCATTTATTGTAGAACCTGCTGAACTCGGATGCCAGCTCATATAGATAATTTGCTACAAGGTTCGGCTTCAACTCCTGTGCCGCTCTATCAACAACTTCATCGAATTTTCCGATCACCTTAATTAACTCTTTTTCTTCCCTCTCTAGTTCTATCTTACTTAAAATTCCATCAATATCAATCCCCTCAACCTCTACTTCCGACTTTTCAATTATTCGGTTTGCTCTCGTATAAGCATATTGTATGTAGGGTGCGGCATCGCCCTCAAAACTCAATGCTTCCTGCCAGGAGAATGTTATTGGCTTTAGAGGATCCCTTTTGATGATATGATACTTTACTGCCCCGATTCCGATTACGGGTGCTATACTTATGTCTGCAATCTTTCTTTTCTTAATTTCCTTCTCTGCCTTTGAGATCGCTTCATCGATCAATTTATCTACGGTAACGGTTTGTCCTTTTCGCGTTGAAAGTTTTGCTCCCTCAATATTGACAAATGAGAAATGCACAGCATCCATTTCAACTTTAACCCCGAAGAATTCTTGAAGTATGGTTTTTAACTCCCGGAATTCAAATCGGTGGTCTTCGCCCAAAACATTTATTATGCGATCAAAGCTTTTGCTTTTTTTTAGGTGATACGCAATATCCTTTGCTAAATAAATTGAGGTTCCATCGGATCTCGTTAAGAGCGTAGCGCCGCCTTCTCTTTTTAGCCCGAATTCAGAGAGATCCAGGCCAAAACAGTCCCCTACAGCCTGATGGTATTTCTTTATTTTTTCATTTTTTAAAAAATCCAAAACCTTGCTTACGGAATTATCAACTATAAAATCAGACTCGTAATCGAATTTATCAAAACTAATGCCGAGTTTCTTAAATGTTTCCTTCTGCCCTTTAAGACATTTTTTTGCCGCAGAAGTTATTTCCCTCAAAGAATCTTTATCGCCCTCCTCGGCTTTCTTTATCAATTCCTGAACCATGCCTTGAAATTCCTCGTCTGCTTCAAATTTCTTATGGGCAGCAACATACTCAAAGAATATTTGAAAGTCCTCTTTATCCCCGTACTCCCTGTATTGGGATACGATATCCTCTTCTGCTTCAATCCCCTCCATGAACCCCTCTGCAATTATCGCTATCTGTTTCCCCATATCATTGACATAGTAATGAACCTCAACATCATAACCCTCAAATCTTAAAATTCTCGCAAGCGAATCGCCAATCAGTGAATTCCTGAGGCGCCCTACATGCACGGGTCCTGTCGGATTCACGGAAGTGTGCTCAAGAATTATTCTCTTATCCCTTCTGATTTTTTTTCTTTCTCTAATCTTACCAATAATTAACTTAAAAAATATTGAATAATTAAGATAAAAGTTTATATGACCGTTGGTGTTCTCAACCCTTTCTATAACATCAGGAAGTTCGATTTTGCCTATAATTTCGTCTGCTATCTCAACGGGGCTCTTTTTTAATTTTGATGCTAACTTAAACGCTGTGGGAGATGAAAAATCCGCTATATGTGAATCTTTTATTTCTGCATCTTCGCCCGTGATTTTTTCTAATAGATTTTTAATCTGCTGCTTTGTTTTTAGCATTTTATTATTTCGTAACCTAACTGTTTCTTTTTGAATTCTCCGGTAGCCATCAAGTTCAATTGATCTATAATTCTCTGTCTATAATCAACTGCTAGATCCATGCACAATTTTAACTCATCAGTTGTAAACTTTCCATCAGGGAATAATATTTTGAGCATACCGCTTGCCACCTTTTTTACACTCTTTTCGTCTCTGATATCTACAGCGTCATTAAATTGGATACATTGAGTTATGTATGTTTGAAAGTCTATTTTTCTCAATTCATGGAGGATCTCGCATAAATAATCTGCTGCGAAACCAAAATTTGTAGTTAAATGTGTACTACTTTTTTGGATTCTGATCAACTCCCACCCCGGTATGAAACCATTTAATCTGTCCAGAAATGCTGTATCTTGCATGATTTTCGGAAGCACTTCAAAATATAGTGTTTTCAATGGTTTATTATCTTTTACTGGAAGGTTACCAACTAGTATAACAGAAGTCTGACTTTGTACTTTCTTATGGCCTCTGTCGTAGTTTCCACTTTCCATATAATCCTTTAATTTTCCGAGCATTTCCTCTGGGTGGGCTAACTTAATGGCACTGACCTCATCAAGAACAATACAATCACTCACAGCAAGCAATCCCGGAGTCTTAGTCACAAGATGGTAGAATAATGTTGCCGGAGTAATTTGCCCACCAGAAACTATTCTGGAATAATAAGAACTATTTCTGAAAAGATAAGTTTTTCCGGTACCTTTTGGACCCAACTCTATCATATTGACATTTGGTTCTACCAATGGGATCATTCTTGACAATAGAATAAGTTTTGTGTTAGAATCATAAACATCCGGGTTCAATCCTATACTATTAATAAGGACATCAACCCATTCATCTGTTGTAAATTGTGATCTTCCCTCTGCAAATGCATCAAAATTCAGAGTTGAGAGCTGTAATGGTTTAAAGTCCGCCATTATTACTTCGTTATCCTCACCATACCTTAACACCCCCACACCCCATACTCCATCAACTAACAATCTATCATGCTCCATCACTATATAATCATCTATATGAGCATTTCTTATGTCCAAGGAGGGTATATTCAACTTATATATCGCCAAATCAATGTCTGTTTCAACCTTAAATTCGTCTATTAAATGATATTTTCCAAATGTCATTAAACTTGCAAGAACCTTATCTTTTTCCTTTCTCTCCGGATAATGTTTTCTGATGAACTCATTCATTTTTTGCAGATTTTCCTCAGTAACGCCATCTTTACAGAATTTTGAAATCAACCACTCTGAAACAAATCGGGGTAGACCTCTGACCTCTTGCTGTAGTACTAGTGATTTATCTACCACTGCGGTTGGATATACTTCTTTGAGCTTTTGATTTAAGTTTTGTTCTTCCATATTGCGTTTTTCTTTTTGATTTTTAGACTGATTAAGACTTTGTTAAACTTTGTTAACTTCATGTCTTTTGACCATATTTTATATATAGCTCTAACCATGGATCTTTAATTTTATAAAATACCCGTCTCCCCTCAGTTTTATCCTTCTCTATAATCCCTTTTTTCATCAGCCTTTTAAAATACATCGCAAGTGACATTATTATTTTCTTTATTTCCCGTGAATCTTTTTATTTGGTACCCATTCTTACATATTGAATTTATTTTTTAGGCTTCTTTAGGTTTTGTTAGTCTTTGTTATTCTTTGTTATTCTTTGTTATTCTTTGTTAAACTTCAGGTTTTTGACCATATCTTACATATAGCTCTAACCATGGATCTTTAATTTTATAAAATACTCTTCTCCCCTCGGTTTTATCCTTCTCTATAATCCTCTTTCGCATTAATCTTTTAAAATACATTGTTAATGAATTTCTTATTTCCTTTATCTCTCGTGCATCTTCTTTATCTTCTTTAAGATGCTCCGCAAGAGAGGTTCTATCAACACTTGAGCCAACTTCTACAAACCATGTGATAAAGTCTTTTTCTTTCTCAGCCAAAGAATCAAACATGCCTTTATATTCCTTCATCTTTTGGACCTGGATTGTAACTGATTCCAACACATTCTGATCTAATTTTATTACATTCTCTCCTTTTTCTTGTGACGTCCTGAATGCAAAATGCGAGATCAAATTTATTTCATATGGGTAGCGCCTGCTTATCTCGATTATCCGATTCATTGAGTCCTTATCAAATTTTATATCCATATTAGATATAGGTTTTGATATGGCCTCCTCAGCATCTTCTTTATTTTTAAATGGACCAATATAAACTTTAACAAAGAATCTATCTATTGGTGAGAAAACTTCCGACAAACCCTCAAGCATATCTGGCGTCCCAGAGAATATCAGCACATACCCATCAATCGTTTCAAATAAATTTCGTATTCTTTGGAGGAGTGCTTTATCCCTTGCAAGCAACTGGGACTCATCCACCATTATCACAATTCCATCTACCTTCTTATTTACTTTTTCCCAGAATTTTTCCATATCATTTTCAAGCGTTGTATAGGAAACATCCATATCTCCTCTGCTTTTTTTAGAAAAATAGATTTTAGGCAAAAGAAGGGGGATCTCTATCTTCTCAACGCCGTTTATTAATTGAGAAAAATAGTCTTTCCATTTTGGAAACAAGCCGTATTTTGATCCTTCAGAAATTATTCTTTCCTCTATCATCTTAAATACTTCAAGGAGATTTGCATTATTCTCATCGAGTTTTATCATCACAGTAAGTAAATTCCTTTTACCTGCCCCTTTTGCAATAATATTTAATAGCGAGGTCTTTCCGACCCTTCGCTCGCCAAGAATTGCCACATTAAAGTAAGTTCCTCCTTTTGTAAGGTCCAGAACATATTCTATCTCTTTTAGTTCATTTTTTCTGTCTGCAAACCTTTTCTCATCCTTTATTGGCTTTATGTAATCATATGGATTTTCCATTGTTGTTTTTATTCATTTAACATTTCATCAAAGAGGTCATCTGCATGTCGTTTTATCTTTTGTTCCTCTTCTCTACTCTTTCTTACTTTGATTTTTCCTGTTTTTTTAAGTAATTCGTATTTTCTATCTCCTACTTTATATGTTCCTTTTATTCCAAATTTAATATCTCCTGACTTTTTGGGTATTATTAGAATATGAACTTTTTGTGAATCATTTGCCTTTACATCCTTTATATGCCAGTTATAAATATCAAACTCCTCTATTGTAATTTTCATATCTTTAAGATCATTTTTGTTTGGATTTGTGATGTTGATGTCTATCATTGACTCCTCACCAACCCGGTATTTGTTGTAAGTCATACCCACAATAGGTTCTATAATCTCAACTTTTCCGGGGCTCATAACAACAAATGGAATAATTGTTTCATAGAATGAAAGACCGCCATGAACATAACTTCCTTTCCCTTTACGGAGGTAGTAACCTTCTTTGCATAGAAGTAGAGCCAATACTGGTTTGTATGGTGTTTCTCCCTCATGAATGTCTCTGGTTTTCATTTTACATGTCCATGGCAATCCATAATTTCCAATGTTATCTCTATACAAAATGAACCAGTCATTGGCGTTTTCTTGGAGAATCTCATTTATATCAATCTGTTTAGGATCAACGGAATCATCAATCAAAGTTAAAACCAAATGTCGGCCATGCCAATCAAGTCCATATCCTTTCTCTTTCAAATCATTTATGTCGGATCTCAAGCGTTTTTTGTTCATTTGATCCACACTTATAAATCCGTGATCTGTGGCAAGAACAATCTTAACATTTGGGATGTCTTTGATGTCTTTCAAACAGGGTTCAATGGCTTCTTTAAACATTGACTTTATACCGGCTTTGAGTGCGCTCTCATTCACACCCACAGTTTCGATTACACCATCCATCTCTTCTGATATGAGAATGGCATGAACTTTAGCATCTTTCTTGAGAGCATACTTAATATTCTTAAACCCTTTTGCATACACTAACTTTTTGTCTATGTAAGATATTCCGTTTTCTTCCTCTATCTTATTGAAATCAAATCGTAGTGCGTGGGCAAAGATTTGAGCTTCATTATTGGGATTTATATCGAATTTTTTTCTTAAATTAATAAGGTCCCAATAGTGCATACCACCAAAAAGAGAACGCCTCGAAACCCCTGTAAATGATGGTATCATTGAAAGCATCACCTCTTCAGTTTCCAATATGTAACCATTTTCTTCAAATATTTCTTTAAGAACATACCATATATCTAACCTCAATGCATCAATAACAAGAAAAACCACTATATTATCATCATTAACCAACTCACTAATCTTATTTACAACATCAATGGCCATAAGAGGTCTGTCGGTTGTTGATGGATCCAAAAACCTTGGAAAATTATTAAATAAATACTCCTCATACTTTTTGATCTTATCTGATTTCAATCCGCTGTATTCATCCACGATTTCGGTAGATATTCGTTTGAAAAGTGTACCCGATGCTATAGAATGACATAATTCATCACTCTTTAATATATGGCCATATACATCCACCCATTCACTAAAATTTACCGGCTCACCACTTTTAATATACCCCATCTCATTTGCAAAATCGATAAAATTATTTGCAAAAACAATCTTTTTGTCTACTTTTTTGTATTTTTCTAATAGAGGTTCAAATTTTGATTTTATCATGTTGAGGATTCTACTTGCATTTTCATAGTCAAACAATTTGTTAGAATAATCATTATTTGCACAATCCAAAAACTTTAAAATTAAACGATTTAATTCCTCTTCAAAATAACCACTATGCTTTTTGATACATTCTGAAAAATCAGTTGCATTAAGTGAATTTATATTTATACTTAATTCATCTACTTCATCCCATTTATGTTTGATAAAATTATCTACCTTCTTATCTATGACTGTTTTTTTATAAAGTGTTTTGATTTCATTATCTAAAATGGTCAATATTTCTTTATTTTTTATGAATTTGGCATCAGCATATCCCAAATCTTCAATGATCCATGACCTAAGAGCAGAATTATAGTTCTGTATTAAGGACTCTACTAAGATGTAGTTTATAAAGTCCTCAACATTCTTATTTTTTATACTCCTTGAAAGTTCTCTCACAAACTTTTTCATATAAGCAGGTGCATTATTCTCTATATCATCTAATCTCTCAAAGAATATTCTATTAAATGTGCTGTTATTTACACCTTTATAAATTTTTGACAAATTCGCTGTTGAGATATACCTAAATATATCCTTTATTTTCTCAATGTCAAATTCTTTTCCATCATAATTAAAAACTTCATCACCTAATACTTTTGTTAATAATATATTTTTTACAAACACGTCTCCATCATATCTCTCTATAAGTCTAGTTACAATCTTCTTTGTTTCTTTTTCATTTTTCAATAGATCAAGTTCAAGTATATCCTCTTCCTTGATCCAGTAAGGTATATTTATGTCGTGATTGATAATTTTCTTAAACCTATTCTTTGGTAAGATATCGGTAGAAGTGCTGATGATTTCTATATCTTTAAATAAATTAAGAAAATTCTTTTTTTTAATCACTATTAGAAGCCGTTTATCGGTTTCTAAATTTTTTAATTTTTCTATTTCTTTTCTTGCAGTTATATAAGTTTGGATACTATCTATCGTTATTGTATTGAACTTATCCTCCTCTTCTACACCATAAATATCATAACGATCCCGTATGAACATAAATAAAGTTTTACCCATTGTAATATCTCATATAGCTATTTTAATATCCTCACCATGATCTTCTTTCCATTTCTTTATTTTTTCCTTCAGTATTTCTTCCAGTTCACCAAGCGTAACTAATTTCTTGCCACTGCCACTTAAATCTATCTTAAAGTCCTCTATAAAGTCATTAAGAGTTAGTTGTACTGGCCCTATATCAACAATATCCTCACCTTCACCACTTAACCACTCATTTATCAGATCACTTAACTCGTCTATTAAACTGCCCCTCTTTTTTGATATACCTACATCATATTTCTTGTCATCTTTGATTCCCTTAACCAATTTGGTTAATTCGGCCCAATCTTTGATTTTATCGATATCATGGTCTTTTAAGAATAAAGTAAAATCATTCTCAATTTCCAATATTTTATTCAATCTTGATTTGATGGCGCCTTTAACGGCATTTGATTTTATTTTTTCTCCCTTACCCATCTCATCTATTAATTCTTTACCGCCTCCCAATTTGTAGTTACATTTCTCACATTTCTCGCTCTTTGATGTTTCAATATCCCCAAGCGTGTTTATGATTTCCTTATCCTCGCATGCTTTTCTTTGAATTTCTTTTATTTTAACAAGAATATCATCACTCGTTTCAATATCACTAAATTTTAATTTGCTCAATGCTTTTAAAAATTCAAATTCGTCTGAATCCAATATATCATCGCCAAATTTATCTCTTTTCTCAGAAATAGTATCGTGTTCTCTATAGTACTTTTTAACATAACTTAACCAGAATTTTCTTGCTTTCTCAAATAATTCTTTTCTTTTATCTTTATTAAGAACTATTTCTTCTTTATTTTGATTTATAAGACCCAAAAGTTCTTTCTTTTTATTCTTTATTTCATCATAATCTTTGTCCTTGTAATCATCAATATATGAAAGGTTATCAATTCTCTGCATGATTATTTTTATTTTGTCATATTCATCTGAAAATTCACAGAACTTGTTATTGGCATCTATTATTTTTTCTAATGCGTTGTAATAGTCCTTGGTCTCTGGCTTTAATTTATCTTGTAGAAGTGATGTGCCAGAAGGTAATTTCTTTAATTCCTCAAAAAACTCATACTCATCTTCAATATCAATGACTTTTTCAATCCCTTCGGAAAGTACTTTAACATGGCATAATTCATCAAATGTTTCACCATCTAAAAATTCATTTATGTTTTGCATATTGTTTCTTATCTTTTCATTATAAGTGCCCAAATCATTAGATAATTGTTCGTTTATTTCGGATTGTTTTTCTGGGTTATATGTAATGTTCTTAGGCATTAATCTATTATATTTATCCTTCTCATCACAGATAAGATTACCTAAATTTCGAGTATACCACTCAGTATTATCATCCAAGTTTTTACCTTTTCTTAGATGATATATTCTTTTATCCTCGGGTTTCTTGGTATCTTTTGTTATATTTTGAACAATATTGACTAATGGTTCATCTTTTACTGGCACACGCTCTTTATAAAATTGTACCCCCCCTGATTTAATATATGCTGCCAAATACAATTCAATAAATTCATCATTTAGCCCATAAGGCGCATCGCATAATATTTTATATAAATCTGCTAATTGTATTTTTCTATACTCCTTATACTTTCTTCTTCTTAAATCATCATCATCAATTTTTTGTATATCTTTTACATCGCACTTTTCATCTATCAAATCCCAAATTTCTTTTGAATTTCCATTATCTTTTGTTGGCTCTGAAAATTTATACTTGAGAAATCCCGACTTCTTTGGTTTATCTTTTTTTGCAAAACCTAATGGAACAAGCGTATCAACTATATTATTATCTACACGGTCTTTCCGTTTAGGATGAAATTCTTTTTCTCCAGGTTCTATAAACTTCCCGATCATACCATTAGTCGCAGGTCGTCCATATTTTTCATCTCTTTTTGTTTCAGGAAATTTATTATAATATTTTCTGAGAACAAAATCAAAAATATTTGCAATAACAGAGTCGTCTATAGGATTTTGTAGATTTTGTGGCAATTCTCCATAACCTGTAACAAAAATAAAGTTATCTGCGTTAATAAATTCAGATACTTGCTTTTTGACCCTTTCATCATATTTTATTTTCTCTTTTTTATATCCCTTTCCCTCATATTCATCCTCATATTTCACTCCACTCAATATTTTTTCAACAGCACCCACACTCTGCAAATCTTTTTCTGAAAACATATCCCATTTTTTTGGGATTGCAAATACTATATTCTTAGGCATGTCTCTACACCCTATATCCTCTGAAATCTTATTAACATCAAAATCTTTTTTAAAATCGGGTGGTATCATGAAAACTAGAACACCATCAGATTTTTCTGCCAATGATGTATCTATATTGTATTTAATATATATTTTTCTATCTACTTTGAATATACTGGCTCTAGAATAAGGATATATATTCCTATCACTATATTCTTCACCAATCTCTTTCTTTAATAATTTTATTAATTCATCACAGGGATCAATTCCTTCAGCTTCTTTTTGAATAGCTTCACTTACATCAGGTATTGGCTTTGAAGATAAATAATACTCGTCATTGTCCTCATCATGTATTAGATACCTGCTCTTATTTAACTTCTCCAATGACGATTTAATTTCATGTTCCTCATAATTTAACCATCTTGATAATTCTTCTGCACTTTTAGATATCTTAACTGTTTTTTCTTCACGTGCCCTTGATATAACCACAAGCCCAGATAAAATATCTATTATTTTTTTATCTAATTCTGTTTCTTTAAAAGACATTAGATTGTTATATGCCTCATTCAATGGTCCATCATTTTCAATGTCTGGAGTTTTTTTAAAATATTCAAATAATTGATCAAATGTAATCAAGTTTAACTTACCATTGACTATTAAAGGTTCACTTTGAATCTTTCCAATTTCTTCTTGAACAAATTGAAAAATTGATCTCGTTTCTTGGGAAAAATACGAAAAGTTTGGCAGATAATAAACAACTGCTGGATGAAATGGGTAAATGCTTAATGCGTCAACATTCTCCCACCCATACTCCTTTATAATTTCGTTTAATTTGTTGTACTGGTCTTCTATGTCTCTTATTTCTGTTTCAAATATTTTTTTATTTTTATCACTGATCTGGATCAAATCAGTTATTATTTTCTCAACTTCGAATTGTTTTATTCGCAATTCTTGAAAACGACCACCTAAAATCTGATTGAATTGCCCCTCATCGCCTTTCTCGCGAACGATATGTGGCATCATCCCACTTTTGGTTTTTTGCATTGCACAAATTGCCCACACATTATTTTCTTTTTTCTTTACAAATTCAGCGAATAACCCTATCTCTCGTATATCACTGCTTACTCGGCTCCCGGAGGAAGCCAAGTAACTAAATAATTCGTCAATATAAAAAAGGATACCATAATACCCATTATCCTTAATGATTTTCTCAGCATCTTTTAAAATTTTATTTAAATCGAAACCTTTGGTAAGTAGAGGCTCTGCTTTATATGCTTTCTGGTAGATATGTTTAAATAATTCTAAATATTCCTTATTGTATTTTTTTATTTTTTCTTTTAATTCTTCATAGGATATCTTATTGCTATCATGATCAATATTTTCTTTAAAATTACTGATGCTTCCATCGTTTTCAAGGTCTTTCAATATTTCTATTGCATTTTCAAACTCTGTTTTAATTAATGGCACATCGCCTAATTTTTCAAGTTCATGATTTAAGTTGTATAATAACATATCCTTAAACCCTTTGTCCGCTTCTAAATCAGCTCTTATTCTTATGGATAAGAATCTACCTTTCTCTTTTAGTTTATCAAATTGAGATTGAATCTCAGGGTATTTATCGAAGTGCCTACGGTAATGTCTAAATAATTCTTCGTCATCTAATGATTCAAGTATAATTGAGAGAATAGAAAGAAAGTATGATTTTCCAGTTCCATACGATCCAGTAATCAAGAAGGATTTATATTTTGAATCTGTGCTCCAGCCCCATTCCTTTCTTAACTTTTCGTGTCTCCAGCGAGTTATTGCTTCTGCTATATATTCAAAGGCGGTTCTAATCTCCTGTGTAACAACATATCCATCAATCAACTGTTCTTCTTTTCCTTCTATTTCTTTCAAATCTAAAACAGGATCAAAATCTTTTAGTTTTAGAATATCGCCGATAAGCACGTTGTTATCCATTTTCTAATTTTTTGTTTATTATTTCATAAATATTATCTTCGCCTTCATACATGCGATCACAATTTCGATTGATGACTTTTGCATCGTTCTCATTGAATTTAAGACCAATGATTCTATCCTTATCGTATCTACTTGTATTGAATACATCTGAAATGATCAATAATATTATGTTATTTTTACTTGAACTATGTCGTCCACAGATGGTCAAAAATGAATCCAATAGTTTATTTTCTTGGAAAGATAGGAAAATAGGGTTACATTCATCTAAAACAATAAATGTATTTGAATGCTTTTCATCTATTTTTTCTATAAACTCTCTGAATTCAATAGGTGTTATTTTTGTATGCTCATACTTAAATAACTCTTTTAGATGATTTTTTGAAATATTATAGTATTCTCCCCCTTTTTGGTCGATATAGTCCTTTATCAGGAATGTTTTGCCTGATCCTGCTTTCCCATTCAGTATAAATATAGACCTCCCAGTTGGCCGATTTACTTTTTTCTCTATTTCTTTTATTCCTTCTTCTTGTGAGGGTGTTAATTCAAAATTCGTAAATATTTCATTCATCTTATTGAGTTCTCAATATTATTTCTTGTAACACTTTATATTTATCTTTATATTTTTCATTTACTGCAACCTGCTGTGCGCCCACCGTCTTTTCAATTGTTATCAATTTATCCATTGCCATCTCAAATAAAATCTGTTCCATTTGATTGTGGTCCAAGCGAAATATTCTTCCAGGAGCGGAGGACTCTGTTATAAGTTGTTTAATGATTACATAAGATTCTTTCTGCCTTTCAAGATGATCTGAAAGTATGTATAGGAGAGACATACGATTGAGCACATGGGTGTGAGCGATCCATTTTTCGTTTATTTTTTTGGGTTTTTCAAGCAATTTTAATCTACCAAACCCCTCTTTTTGTGAAATTGCATTAAGAAATGTATTAGTGACCATATCAATGTTTTTCTCAGTGCCATTTAATTCTCTCAATCTTCTTTTTAAATATTCTTTAACATCTTCTGTTCCAAATTCTTTATTATTGTAGATAAAATCAACAATAGAAGAAAAAACATTGTTGTTAGAGCAGAAAGTATAGAATAATAATTCATACGCAATCTGCTCATTATACTTTTTAATTTCTAATATATAGTCACATAATTTTGTTTTTTCATATCCCTTGCCAACACCTTTTAGTTCTAATAAACCCAAACCAGAATCTCTTAACCACCAACTATAGAAGTCGATCTTTGGAACACCCATTCCTAATTTTTCTGCAATCCCCTCCTTTGTAGTTATTCCATTCTCAATTAAATCGATCATTCTCCATTTATCATTAAAATTCAACTTAAACCGTGCGCTCCATGAACTCATTTTTACTTTTCCTCTTTTTACTTTGTTTCGATTTATCTTATGAGTATACGATATACATATATCCTTAATGTATTTAGTATCCACACATTTAAAACAATGTGTACATTTTCTATTATCTATTTTAAATTTATTATTAATAATATTTATCGCACCATTAGGACAGTATCCAATACATGCTCCACAACCCACACAATTTAAATATCTTATAATTTGTCTCTCTAAATGTTTCTTTGTTTGTAATGAGGTATCGTGTGAAAATAAATTATTTTTAAGTGTTAATGTGATTTTATTCTTGTTGGCATAAACCATAATACTCGTATTATTTTTTTTAACACTACTGATATTCAATTTTTTGGATACTTTAGTTTTTCCAAATATTTTTAGAAAGTCTATTATGTCCCAATTGATCGGTTCTATAAATTCATACTCATAAATAATTTCATTTGTTGAAGTACATGGTTGAATCTCTCTAACAGAAAAATCATCATCCCCGTTTCTGAAAGGCTTTCTATTTCTCCATTTGTTCTCAATTACCCATGTCTTATCTCTGTTATGTTCTCTTGCATATTTTAATAATGTATTTTCCCACTTCTTCCATAATTCGGGATGGATTCTCTTAGTTAGGAATATACTGATATCACTGCTGTTTGGACACATCCAGCACCCCATTCTGCTAAATCCATAATCATACAAGGGATTTTGAGGTATTTCTTTCCATTGCCCATACAGCCAGACATCAAACTCACTCCATTCAATAATCGGGCTTATGTTTGTTTGTTTTATTAATTTTGGATTTTTCCTTACAATTCCATAACCAATCCTTGTTTTTGATTCTTTTCTTCTTATACCGTCAAATGTGATTGCATTTGATTTATTTTTATAAAATTTAGCGAATGGAACCGCTTTCTGTGTTGTGCAACACCACCTCATATATCTGCTTGGCGGACCCAATTCATTGACTAAGTCAAAGAATTTTTTTTCTGGTTTTGGAATAATAATCTTAAATCCGTATTTCTTTGCAAAATTTTCAGCATAATCAATCGTTTCCTCAAACTCAAGATTTGTATCTGCAAAAACTAAGGGGAATGTATGATCTGGAAACGCTTCTTTTACCAAATATGCTACAACTGCACTATCCTTTCCTCCTGAAAATAAAATAAATATATTCTTGTTATTATGTTTATGGGCTTCTTTTCTAATCCTTCCAATTGCATTTCTTTCTATTTCATTTAAATATTTCCCATTCGCTGAGATTGTTTTTTTAATTGTTTCATCAAAGGTCTCTTTATTCCCTGCGATCTTTTTCTGGATTTCTTTTTTGTTTCTATCTATTATTAAATCCCCATTGTTTATCGTGTAAGTAAATAAGGTCTCAGCATTGTATATCACTCGATTTTTATTTCTAAATAAATTATCTGGCAATTCAATTCCAGTAACCTCTTCATACAACTTCTTTTCTCCTCGAAAAACAGGTTTTAAATCAGATGAACAGTACTTGCCTTCATTTTTACATATCTCGCATTCTCCTGTAAGTAACGGAACATTACAATTTTCACACCAATATATCATCTTGAATTTCAACTTAATTTTTTCACGCCCTTCAAATATTCCTTAAATAACGGGCGATGAAGTCTATACTTACCTTGCCATATCGATAATTATATAGAAAATATAGAAAATAATGAGAAAGTTGATTATTTTTTGTATCCTTTATCTCTGCCTCTTCGCCTGTTATCTCCTCCAATACTTCTTTAATTTGCTGCTTTGTTTTTAGCATTTTTATGATTGAATTGAACTTAAAATTTCAGATAGTATAAATGCTCTTTCATCAACATCTGTGTCTTTGATTCTATCATAAATTTCGTTTATTATTTCATTGGCATTTTCATCATTCATTTCCCCCCACAGCAGTGCCATCTTAATAAGTACGGAGATATTTCTCTCAAGGACTCGTCTTATAGATACGCTCTGCTCAAAATAAGATCTATCAAACAAATAATTTTCTATGTGTCTTAAAATCCTTTTTGATTTTTCTTTTTCATCAATGCCGTAAAATGTATAAGCAATATTTAAGAATGTCTCAAAAGTATATATCCCAAAGACATCCAACTCAATCAGGTTATTGAGGTTTAGTATGAGATCATTATCCCAGAAGTTCCTATTCATCTCCATTAAGGCCCATGCGTTATCATTCCATCCGATATTTATAAGTGCATTTGCTGCTGCGACAGTGACTCTTATATCACTTTGTTTAGCATACAAATATCTCAAATCCGCACCATACACGTTTTCATACACCTTTCCATCAGTTCTCCCAAGTGTTATTTCACGAAGCACCTTCACTGTCTCAAGATATTTTGCTATGATCTTAGCGTCATTTGCTATCTCCCCGATTTTCACGATAGCAACGGCAATATCCGTAAGGAAACATCCAATTTTCTCTTTATCAAATCTCCTCCGCAATACTTCATCTTGTGCAGCATGCACTGTTTCAAGGGCTTTTTCTGTTTCTCCCAAGTGTGCATAACATTCTGCGACACTGCAAAATGCAGGAACAAAATCAGTTCTCCCGTAAATCCTATCACATAATTGTCTTGCAGTACCTATAATTTTGATATCATTAAGGTTAACTCCGGATCTTGAGATTGAAATTATAATTTTATCGTGATCAAGTATACTGCTCGTTGGTTTGGCTTTCATAATCTCTTTTATGGCAGCATTTACTGTGGGTGTGGAATGTTTGCTGCCCATAATTGAATAACTTTCAGCACATCGGGCATAAGCCAATGCGCGCCTACCGATCTCTTTTTCATGGAGTCCGTTAACTTCTATTAATGCATTGCCTATAAATTCTTCAGCATTTTTATCCTTGGTAAGTGCAAGGCATCTTGCAGTGTGTGCATACGCGGAAATTCTCGCATATTTTTGTTTTATGTTTCTTATTTCCCCTTCCTCCGGAATCAATCCGATTAATTTTGATGTGTTCATTTTCAATATCCTCTAAATTCTCTCAAAATGTAATACAATCCGGGATGCTCTTCCAGTCCCTCAAGTTCGGAAATCACATCGGATGGAACATCTTTTTTATCCCTATAAATATCGTATAATGCATAAGCTGCAGCCCCAAAAGCAACGCCAGCTGTTCTGGATTTTGATCTTTTAAGAACATCCGCTATAGCATCTATTGCACTCTCATCCCCGATCTTGCCAAGAGTAGACACGATCTTTGCTTTTAGCCGGTAATTATATCTGTTCTTCTTCCGGTTAAGCATCTCTACCAGTGGTCTGACTGCTGTTTTATCCTCCATTTTACCAAGTGTTACAAATATCCGGTTGATAAGACGGCGCGTTGTATTGGAGGGTTTCAAACTTAATAAAAGATTTATCAACGCCTTTGTTATTTTTTTGTTCGGAGCATTGAGACCTTCAATTATACCCTCTTTTGTGTCCGGATCAAGATCTGGATTTAACAACGCCTCACATACAGGATCAACCGCATCAATATTGCCTTTTGAAGCCATTGAAGCTAAAAGACGACCTGCTTCTCGTTTTCTTTTTTTGCTTCCTTTCTTGAGATCCTCAATTAGATGGTCCGCGGGATATTTTGACAGATCAAGAAATCCGTCTTCCGTGATAAAAGGGGATTGTTTCAATTTCAGATCAAATACTACCCCTGCAAAATCCTCTCCCGCTGCGACCCGTGAAAGCACTATCTCAAGACATTCATCGCACAAACAAAGCGCTTCACTATAATCCGCACCTTCCTCTTTTGGACCGACATCAAATTCTCTCCCACAGATTCTGCAATCTCCCCTCTCTTCATTGTTTTTTTTCATTTTTTATGCTTTGTTAAACTTCTCAAGACATCTCAAGACATCAAGTTTTTTGACCATATCTTACATATAGTTCCAACCAAGGATCTTTAATTTTATAAAATATTCTTCTACCCTCTGTTTTATCTTTTGCTATAACTTCCTTTTCCGCTAAAATTTTGAAATACATTCCCCACGACTTTCTTATTTCTTTTATCTCCCTTCTATCTTTTTTATTGTAATACAAACTATATGGTTCTCAATATTATTATACTCTTCATGAGATTTGTTAACTCTATGAACCATATGTTGTAAGGCGTTGGGGGGGTCGGAGATATGCAAAACACTATTTGTTTTGCATATGTAAGACACGAAGTGTCTTAAACAGTCCCAAGTTCTTTGAGGCCAAGAGAATTAATTGTTTTCATAAATTTATCTGAAATCTCGCTCTCCATTTTATTCCTCTATGTACTCTGACAAGTATTCAGAAATCGTCAAAGGAGTTGTATTGATTACTAAGTTCGAACCATGCAATATTGATGCATCTTTAAAAAGAACAGGGTCCCGTGTTATTGGACAGATATGGCGATCCCCTGTTTTTGCATTAATTATATATCCTTCCTCGTTAATCGAATAGTCCAAAAAATCCAAAAGCACTTTCTTTTCTTCATCTGTAATATCTAAAAAAGTAATGTCTTTCCTTTCTTCCATTTTTTTAAAATTGGCTGTTGTTCTTAAAATCTAAAATTTACAAAGATCTATATTTTAAATATATATTTAATCCACATATATAAAAATATAAGGGTTTATCTTATACCTCTTTAATTTTATTGCAACCCAGCATCAAGCATCTGCCCGATCCTGTCTGTAAGCCCCGATATATGCGCTTCCTCTTCAATCTTTCTTATTGCCCCTGCGACCAAATCCGCATT
>Ga0209636_10001926_pt1 | contig 21041 bp, 13 predicted proteins | sample DeeMarSWOR152_54_FD_187464 | JGI IMG/M metagenome (GOLD analysis project Ga0209636, IMG submission 187464) | Marine sediment microbial communities from White Oak River estuary, North Carolina - WOR-1-52-54 (SPAdes) (version 2) | ecosystem: Environmental > Aquatic > Marine > Intertidal zone >...
CCCTTACAAAGATAACGTTTATAAAAAATCAAAAGAATAAGAAAGATCATACATCAATAAATGCACATTAAGTACATTCACCGATAAAATGTGAATTACATCAATAGTCCGGATAAAAAACAGGCTCTTCAGGATGCTTTAGGGAACTATAGGAAGATTACTAAAGAAGTTTTTTGAGTTGCGCCGTGGAGCGGATCAACAAATATTTATTTTTCAATATCATTATATTAATCGCACTATAATCTTATCTCTTAATAATTTTTTAATCTTATCTCTTAATAATTTTTTCAGAAGTTATAATTGATCCCTTTTTATCTTCTATTTTTAATATATAGATTGCATTTATCAACCCTGAAATATCCAAATAAAAAATATCTGAGTTTATTTCAGTCCTATATATAATTGCCTGCCATCAATTGTAAAAATTGATGCAAACAATTTTCCTGAAGGATTTTCCTGGCATTCAATTATAATATTATCTTCAGAAGGATTCGGATAAATAAATACTCTTTTATCCGACTTCAGCTTTTCATTTTTTAATGGAACTTCAGGACAATTTATTAAAACAAAATTCAAATTTCCGGTATTATCCAACGTTCCCCTCCAGCATTATCCATCGGGTGATTTCATGATAATACCTTTATTAATATCGCTGATATAAATATCTCTGTCAGATATCTGCAACTTCGAAATAGGATTTGTAGTCCCAATACCAATATTTCCATAAAGAGTCAACAGGTTATCAGGCTGAGTCGTACCAATGCCTAATTTCCCCTCCTTTTGAAAAATATTATAACTAATTGTATCAGTTTGTGCGTAATTAATCGCCCACAAACTTGTAAGAGCCAATAATAACAATAACCGTTTCATGATTTTATGATTAAAAGATTTTCTTTGTAATAAAAATTAATATGATGTACCGGTGCTTATTTGGAATCCGTCTTCCATGGTAATTAGCACTAAAGAGATCTTAAGATGCAGCCTACTATTAAATAAATTTATTAAATTTTAATATTATTTGTTCAATTTATAATGAGAAAACCCAAGTTGTTCATTTATAATCCATCCAACATATTTACAAAGAATTAATTACTTTTGTCCGTTATTGAAATTCTCAAAATAAGATTTATGGCTCAGGAAGATCTTTTCAGGAAAATTATTTCCCATTCCAAAGAATATGGATTTATTTTTCCATCCAGCGAAATATATGATGGATTGGGGGCAGTTTATGATTATGGACAGAATGGGGTTGAGTTGAAAAATAATCTTAAAAAATACTGGTGGGATACAATGGTTTATCTTCACGAAAACATTGTTGGCATTGATTCAGCAATCTTTATGCACCCTACAGTATGGAAAGCTTCCGGTCATGTGGATGCTTTTAAAGATCCACTGATCGATAATAAAGATTCAAAGAAGCGTTACAGGGCTGATCAGCTTATCGAAGAATATCTTGAAAAAATACAAGTAAAAATCAACAAAGAAGTTGCAAAAGGTTCAGCGAGGTTTGGAAAAGATTTTGACGAGGAGAAGTTCCGGACTACTCATCCGCGTATTGTTGAAAACAATAAAAAATACAATGACATTTATTCGCGTTACCTCAGTGCTTTAGAAGCTAACGACCTTGCAGCACTCCGGCAAATCATTATTGATTGTGAAATCGCAGATCCTGAAACAGGATCGAAGAACTGGACAGATATCAGACAGTTTAATCTTATGTTTGAGACAAAATTGGGATCTGTCACTGATGAGGCAAATAAAATATACCTGCGGCCGGAAACTGCCCAGGGCATTTTTGTAAATTACCTGAATGTTCAGAAATCAGGCAGATTGAAAGTTCCTTTCGGTATAGCTCAGATTGGGAAAGCTTTTCGTAATGAAATTGTGGCCAGGCAGTTTATCATGAGAATGCGCGAATTTGAGCAAATGGAAATGCAATACTTTGTCAGACCCGGTGAAGAAATGAAATGGTTTGAATACTGGAAAGAGCAACGTATGAAATGGCATAAGATACTTGGAATGGGAGATGAAAAATACCGTTTCCATGATCATGATAAAATGGCTCATTATGCCAATGCTGCAACCGATATCGAATTTGAATTCCCGGTTGGGTTCAGGGAAGTTGAAGGCATTCACTCCCGAACTCAATTCGATTTAGCACAGCACCAACAATACTCAGGGAAAAAAATTCAGTATTTCGATAATGAACGCAATGAAAGTTACATACCTTATGTCGTTGAAACATCACTCGGACTCGACAGGATCTTCCTTTCATTGCTTTGCGGCACCTATGCTGAAGAAAAGGTTGAAAAGGAAGGTGAGGAACTCGGTGATCGTGTCGTGTTGCGGCTGCCGCCTCCAATAGCTCCAGTAAAAGTTGCTGTTCTTCCGCTGGTTAAAAAAGATGGATTGCCAGAAGTAGCCCGAAAAATCATGAATGAAATTAAGCTTGATTTTAATTGCCATTATGAAGAAAAAGACTCTATCGGCAGAAGATACAGACGGCAGGATGCAATCGGCACACCCTACTGCATTACAATAGATCATCAAACACTTGCAGACCAAACGGTTACAATTCGTTACCGTGATACCATGGATCAGGACAGAATTTCTATTAATAGAATACAGGAAATAGTCACCGCTAAAGTCAATCTGAAACAATTGGTCAATAACCTCGCATGAATCCTACAAAAAATAAAAAGGTCCTGATTATAACATATTACTGGCCTCCAGGCGGAGGTGCAGGGGTTCAACGATGGTTAAAATTTACAAAATATCTCCCGCTATTTCATATTGATCCCGTGGTTTTAACTGTAGATCCTGATTCAGCTTCTTATCCCCTATATGACGAATCTCTGAAAACAGACATAAATCCCGATATCAGTGTATATAAAACAAAATCAAAAGAAGTCTATACTCTTTATAAAAAAATATCGGGCCAGAAAGATATTCCTTTCGGAGGATTTTCTAATCAAAACAGAGTTGGTTTGATACAAACATTGAGTATCTGGATTCGTGGTAATCTGTTCATCCCTGATCCAAGGAAAGGATGGAATTCTTTTGCTATCGAAAAAGCCTGCGAAATCATAGTAAATGAAAAAATTTCCGCAATCATAACCACTAGTCCACCTCATTCAACTCAACTAATCGGATACCAGCTGAAAAAAAAGACTCTGCTCCCCTGGATTGCTGACTTAAGAGATCCATGGACCGATCTTTATTATTATAAAGACCTGAGGCTTAACAGGTTTGCCCATATGAGAAATCTGTACCTTGAGAAAAAAGTCCTGGAATCAGCAGATAAGGTGATCGTTGTAAGCAATCATATTAAAAATTTATTTACCAAAAAATCTGTCCGCCTGAATCCTGATAATTTTCATGTAATCCCTAATGGTTATGATCCACCAGATTTTATATTTAAAGACCAGAAAAAGGAGAAACAATTTATCATAACCTATACAGGAACTCTCAACGAGCGATACAATATAGAAGGATTCCTGACAGCAATAAAATCTGTCAGGGATAACCAGAAAATTCCAATTCAGATATTTTTAATTGGTTCTTTTTCTCCCTCAGTCATCCAACTGATAAAAGAAAATAATTTATCAGACAATTTCGAAATCTATGATCATGTGAGCCATTCACGATCGATCGAATTTCTAAATAGAAGTACGCTTCTGTTTCTTGCTATCCCCGATACTGAAAACAACGAAGGAATCGTAACCGGTAAATTATTTGAATACCTCGCTTCCAGGAAATTGATTATGATGATTGGCCCGAAACAGGGCGATGCAGCAAGCATAATCCAGGACTGTAATTGCGGCCGGTCATTCGAATATCACGAAGTTGAAGCCATGGAACAATTTCTGATTGATATCTATCATAAATGGTCTTCCAATGAAGAAATTTACTCTGGAAATCAGAAATATCTGAAATATTCCAGAAGGGAATTGACAAAACAATTATCCCAGATCATACATAATACAACTGTTTAACATACGTCGTCCCTGAAAAAATAATATTTCAGAGTCCCCTGAATATTTTTTCCATGTCAGGAACTAATCAAATCTTTAAAATTATTAAACCATTCGGAGGGCTTGTGCCATTTTTTTATGAGTCCTTTCAGCTTCTGGATTTCAAGTGGTTCATAAAACCGGAAGATATAAAGGATAAAAGGAAAAGATACAAATAGAATTGTTTTGAGGAATAATCTCAACCAATGATTAACACCATTTAGAAAAAGAGAAATTACAATGATGAATGTTCCTGTCAGAATGATGATTATAAGCTTTTTCAATTCGAATGGAATAAAATAATATTTCTGTGCACACAAATAAATGATGAAGAAAAATATTATCTGTGATAATAAAGTAGCAATAGCTGCCCCCATGATATCAAATTTTGGTATGAGCAAGATATTCAATCCAAGGTTCAGGGCAGCGATAATAAAAATTACTATACCTATAATCCTTGTTTTCTTTTGTATCTGAAGTCCTATTAATGAAGTATCTTTCATCATACCGAAAAGGACAGAAAAGGCAATGACGGGTATGACCATATAGGCTTCCCAATATTCTTTACTGCTGGTAAAAACCTTCAGTATTTCCAGACCATAAACCGATAAACCAATTACAAATATCATAACCAGAAAGGAAAAGTAAGTCATCAGTTTTGAGTAAAACCTCTTATTCCCCTCTTTATCCATCATCTGAAAAATAAGTGGAGAAATGGCTAATTGAACAGAATTGACAACTACGATTTTTATCGTATTTGCAACTTTAAAACCAAGTGAATAGATACTGACATCTTTTAATTCTGCAAGGTAATTTAAAGAATACCGGTCGAAAACAGATAATAACATTCCTGAGATATAACCTAAAACTAAAGGCCAACTGAATTGCAACATGGATAGCAGGATCCTCAGTTCGAGTTTAAGTTGTATATTATTAAAAATATACCTGCCAAGAAAAAGTAAAAATATAATACCTCCAATAACCTGAGCTTCATAGATTCCTTCAAGCCCTCTGCCCAGTCCAAGAATAAAATATATTGTCAGGGCAAGAGTTATTAAGAGTTTAATGATACTTGAAACAGAATATAAGCCGGGTTTAGATTGCAATTTAAGCAGTGTTAAAGGTATCTGGCCAACCACCTGAAGGCAGGAAGAAAAAAACATCAGTCGTAACAGATATTCATATTGATAATTTTGAAAGATGATGGATGAAAACAACCCGGCGAAAGGGAAGAAAGCCGCAAAAGCCATCACTGAAATAAAAGAGGTAAAAAGCAATATTGTGAAGAAAATAGCTTTCTGTTGGCCCAGGTAATCTTTATCAAAATACCATCTTGTCAATGCCTGAAAAAGAGCAAGCCCAAGCAGGGCAATCAGGACCTGGGATGTAATCTCAACAATTCCTAAAACACCATAATCATCAACAGTAAGATAAACGGGATTGGTATATATCGGAATAAGAATAAGTCCTACCAATTTGATTGATATATTACCAAATCCATATATTATGGAATTTCGGGAAGTTGATTTTATAAGATTTAACACGATTTTAATCTATATAATTTCTGTAGAAATACTCCAAATTTATAATCTGCCAGATCAGTCGTGCATGATTGTCCTTTTCTGAAAAATGATCATTTAATAAATCTTCCAGTCCCTCACTTCTGAATATTTTCCGCTTAATTAATCTCTCTGAAAATATGAATTCTTTAACATGATTTTTAAGTTCGTTTCTGAACCATTGATCATATCTTACATAAGCAGGCCTGTTTAAGCCAGGGATCCTTTTTATTAAAATTCCTAAAGGAGTATATCTGAATTTACTAACTGCCAAGTTTCTAAATTCCATCAACCTCAACATCAGTTTTCCTGCCGAAATTGGAAGATTATTTCCCTCTCTTGGAATTCTGCTCAAATCCGGAAACATTTCCCAGAAAGCTTTCCGATATGTATGCTGGTCGATGCGCAATTTAAGTGGCAGGGTAAAACCAAACTCAAATAAATCATAATCATAGGAAGGCATCCGTGTACGATAAAAAAGATTTGTTACCAGATTTCCTCCCAGGGTTCCCCGTCTCCCATGTTCATTCATCAATAATTTATAATATATATGTATAGGTAACTCATTGTTTGACAAATATCTGGAAGGAGTCTCCCGGTAAAGGTCTTTAATCCTGCTGAGATAATCCGTATGAAATATTTGTCCCAGTCTGTCATCAGAAAATAGATTAAAAATATTTATAAGGAGGGATCCGGATGTTGCATCCAGTTTCTTATTGTTTGCCAGATTCCTGATTCGTTTTCTCACAAGAGTATTTCCAAAAACAGCATCACACATTTGAGATGTGACAATAATATTTCTTTTACCCCTGAAAAACATCACTGGTGTGAAGCTTTGAATCGGACCATAAATCATAGACATGCCATCAGAAATCCATGAAAACCGTTCAGCATTTTTCCATATCTCCATTGGATCGATACTGAACATACAATGTTCTGTGTTCAACTTTTCAGCTACCCTGGCCGCATATATTATGTCTTCAGAGTTTTCTTCACCCATGGTATAGGTAATCAGTGGATCAACCAATAAAGTATCTGAGACTCCCGTAACCCATCTCGAATCAAGTCCGCCACTAAGTGGAAATAATAATTTATCTCTGCCATTATGGATTTGTCTTTTTATTGATTGAACCATCAGGTATTTAAGCTTTTCAACATATTGCTGCTCTATTTTCCCGGGTATCCTTTTTTTTAAATATATTGATTCATCATAAGGGTATTCCCAATATCTGATAAGTTCAGAAGATTGTTCATGGAATATCATACAGGAAGCTTCAGGGACCTGGTGAACAGATTCAAATAATGTGTCATATCCAACAATATGTCCAAAATGGAATAAATCAGATATACCTTTGTAATTTATTGATTTGTCAACACCACAACTGAGAATGGATTTTACCTCTGATGAGAAAATTATACGATTGTTATGCTGTGTATAAAATACCGGGTGTGTACTGAAACGGTCTGTAACTATCGCAAGTTTTTTCTGAAAAGAATCATAGACAACTCCACAGAACTGTCCGTTAAGATTAACAAATCCCGGGGGGCCTTTCTCTAACCATACATCAAGGAAAATCTGGGAATAATCATCAATTTTATCCATACTTTTTTCCCCGTAGCTAAAAATTTCTCCGGCAAATAGTACATAATACCTATCTTTTTTTGTTTTTAGTAAAACTTCTGGGATACTTTCATTACCTGCCCAACCAAAATAAATTCCATTTCCGGTTAGCTTTTCAATACGATAATTAAAATGATTTAATCTGTCAAGCATAAGCTGAAGAGTTTTCTCTTCATTTGTTGGGCTGATCAATCCTGCTATTGCAGACATTAATTTATTTTATTATGAATGGATTGATATTCGTTGATGAAAACGTCTTTTCGATTATTGAAATGATAACTTGCCTGGATAATTTTCTTTGTTTCCGACCAGTCTGAAACAGGCTTGTTTTCAACGTAATACCTGATCTTTTCTGCAATATCTTTCGGATTTTTCTCATTTACAAAATCCAAATTTATACCCATTCTCCGGTTTAATTGTCTGTAAGGATCAATATCGCTAACGATCAGATTAGTATCTGACAGGATTATCTCAAAAACTGTTCTGCTCAATTGATCCTGTGAGGGTATAGAAAAAGAAAGATCTGCTAATTCAATTAAAGCTTTCAATTCCTCTTCCTCAAAGTAGCAGTTTGATAATATAACTTTTGACTGCAGGTTTTGTGACTGGATTATTTGTTCAATTTTTCTTCGAATTTCCGGATTATCTCTATGAAACTGAATAATAAGTTTATAATCTAGGTCCCGGTCGAGATAGGCCAGGCTTTTGACCAGATTTAGCTGATTATTTGATTCTGCGAGTCCCTTGACATACAGTAATAAATAGGTCGAATTTTTCAGGTTAAAGTGGTTGATGAGTTTTTCCCTCGTATGTTGTGAAGAACGAACAAAATATTTATCTTCTATTCCCCATAATATTGTCTTTATTTTGTTTTTATAATGAGGGAATTGATGTTTGAGGTCCTCTTCCATAGAATACCAGTTTGCCCATATCAATTCTGCCCTTTTGAACAGGTAATTCATGATTATCCGGGATTTTAACCTGTTTTTATAAAGATGATTAAAATCGTTACCCCAAACGTTAAAGATTAACCTGATATTTTTAGGAAGCAGAAAAACCGGTTTAACGAGGTAGGTATAATAACAGCCATGGACATGGATTATATCCGGATTAAAATTCTTTATTCTTTGTGCTGTTTTTCTTATGAGTGATACCCGCCCGGCTATGGAATACTTTTTTATTTCATCCTCGCCAGGAAAATAAATAATCTGATAATACCCCGGTATGCTGGCCAATAAATCTTCTTTAATTTTACCTTTGGAATTTCTAACTAAAACAGCAATCTCAAAATTATCTGTCTGGTAAAATAATTTTATCCATGGCCAATTATTGGGAGAAATTATCGTACCACTGGTGAGAATATAAAGAAGTCTTAATTTATTCATTAAAGAAGGAAATCATTAATCAAGAAACCTTTTGAAATCTTCCTGTGCTTTTGAATAGTCATCATACCTTCCTATGTCCAGCCAATATTCATTCAGTAAATATCTGGTAATTTTCTGGTTCTTTTTCAGTAGGAGCAGAATTAATTCATTTATATCAAAAGGCTTATTATCCGGAATATACTCAAAAACGGAAGGTTTCATAATATAAATTCCGGCCAGTATCTCGATTTTCAGATCAGGTTTTTCTTCAACATTCAGCAGGTAGTCCCCATCCGTTTCAACACTTCCAAAACGAAAAGGTGTAAGTGTTTCTTTTGTCACCACAGTCAGGGGTGAATCCTGGAATTTCAATGCAAAATTGTATATCTCGTTGAAATTAGCTTTGGTCAGTATATCTCCGTTTATCAAGAGAAAAGGCATATTCAAATGTTCTTTAAGAAGGGAGAGCGGACCAACGGTTCCGAGTCTTTTTTCTTCAATACTGAAATAAATATTGACTCCATATTGCTGTCCGTCTCCAAGAAAAGACTCGATATATTTTGACTTATAATTTGTCGCAATAAATATTTCATAAAATCCATTCTTCTTAAGATTCTCAATTTGGACTTCAATCACCGCCTTTTCTCCTTCTCCAATAGGCAATAAGGGTTTTGGTATAACCTCAGTGAAAGGCCGTAATCGTGTGCCTAAACCACCTGCCAGGATGACTGCTTTCATTGTTGATATTGATCAATTTTCCGGATGGGATTCCCAACATAGACCCCGCTTTCTTCAATCGATCTATGGATCAAAGAACCAGCCCCAACAATTGTATTGTCCGGAATAATAATATTATTAAATAAAATGGTGTTACTACCAATAAATACATTTTGCCCTATGATGCAACTTCCATTGACAATTGCACCAGTTGATATATGCGTATGATCCCCAATAATTGAATCATGTTCTATAATTGTACCTGTATTGATTATACAATTCACCCCTATTCTGGTGTTTGTATTCACAACACATCCATGCATAATAATAGATCCCTCAGAAATTGAAGATAATCCTGAAACATAGGCATTTGATGAAATGATCACAGGTAAATTGCAGTTGATCTCTTTCAGTCTATTATAAATTTCAACTCTTTTAACATTTGCTCCTATCTGACCAATTGTTATGAAAAAAAAATCATACTGACGTGCCAGTTCTGGTATCTGATCATCAGAGGCAATCACAGGATAATCCTGAATTCGCTCACCAATTTTTTCCGGGATATCTATAATACCAATTATCTGGTATTTATCCTCTGACTTTATTACGTCAATGCAGGATCTACAATGTCCCCCTCCACCAATTAATATTAGAGATGGCTTATTATTCATGATCCGGTATTACACTGCTTGGCAAATTAACAATCCGGTCTTCAAACCACTTTGAATCTTCCAAACCATCATTCCATGCTGTATGATACATACTTAAACGGTTCATCAATTTCCATACCGGACGGGTCATCACACCATGCTGATTGGTATCTTCAAGAAACAAATCCCTGGATTCTTTATCCTTCATAATAATGGTATTTAACCAATAATTCGAAAAGGTATCTGGTGGTTCTGTAAAAAATTGTATATCAGGATAATTTTTAAAAAAATCTAAATATAATTCTGCAAGTTTACGCTTTGCGGTTATGAATTTATAAAGATTTTCTAACTGTGCACAACCAAGTGCCGCATTTATATTCGGCATACGATAATTATAACCTATTTCGTCATGGCTATATTCCCATTTGTGAGGAATTTTTGAAGTTGTTGTAATATGCTTGGCTCTTCCGGCCAGGTCTTCATTGTTGGTAATGATCATACCTCCTCCGCCAGTTGTGATTGTTTTATTTCCATTAAAACTGAAAATTCCGTACAAACCGAAAGAACCGGTATATTGCTCCTTATATTTGCTTCCTATTGATTCGGCAGCATCCTCGATAAGAATAATATTATACTGATTGCAAATCTTCTGCAACAGGTCAAGTTTTGCAGGATGACCAAAAGTATGCATAGGGATACATGCAAGAATTCGCTTTCCCGTTAATTTATTAAATGTGGTACCATCACTTGATAATTTCCCGTTCTGCTGTAAAAAATCAGCCAGTTTTTCTGGCGATAAACCCAGGGTACTTCGGTCAATATCAATAAATATTGGGGTGGCACCAGTATAAGCAATGGCATTCAAGGTAGCTACAAATGTTAAAGGCTGGGTTAAAATTTCTGTATCACTATTGGCACCAGCAAGGACCAACACTGTATGAAGAGCAGCCGTTCCATTGACTGTAGCTATTGCAAACCGGACACCCATCAATTTAGCAAACTCCATTTCAAACCAATCCACATATTTCCCCACACTCGATACAAATGTAGAATCAATACAATCATTTACATATTTTTTTTCATTTCCAATAAACCTTGGTTCATGAAGTGGAATAATATCACTTGTCTTATAAATATCTCTTACAAATTCAATAAAAGACTTCATTTTAAATAATTCAAAATAAACTGAAAAATCTCTAAGCGAATTTAGACAGAATCACAGAATTTTTTCAAGAATTAAAATTATAAAGATAGAATTTACCGCAGATTATTATCAAAACTAAATTCCTCTGACTAAAACTGATTATATAATTTGGTAATCATGAATTCCGGTATTTCGGATCATCCGGATTGTCTAAGAATCCTTCCATGATGATTTTTTTAACCTGGGCAATGCCATAGGGTAATCTTCTTATTACCTTAAAATCAAGTTTTTCCTTTATTTTTTCAAAAGAGACCCGATAATCCCGGGGATCTTCATCTTTCTTTACATACCTGACCATGGAACCTGGCAATTGCTTAAGTATTTCATTTACAATCATCTGTTTCTGATAATTCTCAATTGTATCCCCTACATTAAATACTTCAAATGCTATCTTTTCTTCAGGTGCTTCCAGTACAGCGATCACTGATCTGGCCAGATCTTCAACATGAGTGTAGGGTCTCCAGAATTGTTCACCAAAAACAACTAATTCCCTTCCAAGCGCCATTTCTTTGGTAAATTCATTCACTGTGAGATCAAACCGAATCCTTGGTGATATACCATATACTGTCGAAAACCTGAGACATACAGGTTTACATAAATTTTTTCTGTTCTGTTCTAATAAAAAAAGTTCAGCAGCTACTTTGGTCTCAGCATAAATCGATAATGGAATTAATTCAGACTCTTCATCAACATACTTTTCAGGATCTTGCATTTTACCATAATTACTGCATGTTGAAGCAAATACAAATCTTTTTATGCCCATTTCGATGCACAACTGATAAAAATTTACAGTTGCATATTGATTTGTTTGTCTGGCTTGTTCCGGTTTTTGCGCACATGCGGGATCACCTACAATTGCAGCAAGATGAACAACATAGTCGATATCCACCAATGATTTAGTGATGTCGGTAATATTTCTGATATCTCCTTTTACAAAGTCAAACTGGTCATTGTTCAATAATTCCATGAGAGATTCACCGCCGTACATAAGATTATCTATGACTCGAACAAAATAACCACGCTTTAGCAAAATCCGTATCAGAATACTTCCAATATAACCTGCTCCACCGCTAACCAGAACCTTTTTTATTTCTTTCATAATATTCTCAAATAATAAAAGGATTTATTTTATTCCGATAATAATCACCTATTGTAAGACTGATTCATACACCTCAATAAGTCTCTTTGCATCTTTTGCCCAATTATATTTCTCCTCTATCCATTTTTTCCCTTTATTCCTGAAACTGTCACAATAATCCTTATCTGTAATTAATTTATGCAACAGCTTTGCAAGATCTTCCGGTGAATTATTCCTGTAAACAACTCCCGCCCCGGTTTCTTCAATTATTCGTTTCAATGGTTCGCAATCCGAAACAATAACTGGTTTGTTTGTATAGATATATTGAAACAGCTTATGCGGTACAGTGGAATCTGTGTGATTTGAGCGCAAATGCGGAACAATCAGGAAATCTGCCTTTTGTAAAATAACATATAAATCACTGAGGTTTTTCCATCCCGTAAATTCTACATATGCATCAAGGGATAGTTGTCGGACCATTTTTTTTAATGCAGGCATATAAGAACCTTCACCGACTATTTGTAACCTGATATTGCTTATTTGTGGAGATACTAGTTTAATAGCTTGAATTACAACCTGTAATCCGCGATGTTTGGTAATTCCGCCAGCATATAAAAGAATTACTTCAGGAATAGATGAATTTTCTGGTGAAATTGCAAATTGACTTATATTAAGAGTGTTTGATATGATACTAACTTTATCCGGATTAACACCAAGGCGTACAATGCGTTTTTTTGCTTCATCCACAACGACAATCAGATGGTCAGCTTTAAAAACCATTTCTTTCTCATATTTCTTCCACTGGTTATCAGATGAAAGTAATCTGCCCGGAATGGTTCTGGTATGAGGAGATATTTCCAGTAAAGCCGGCCAATTTTCATGTAAATCCAATATCAGGAATAGCCCGTAAACACGTGCCAATTCGTAACCGACTTTAGCAAGAGGCAGATCATGAATATGTAAAACATCATATTTTTCTCTCATGATCAGTTCTCTTAAATACTTCCGCCAATAATTAAAATAAATCGGGAATTTCAAAGCTCCAACTCTTGATTTGTCAACAAAGCTGGTTATCAGCTTTCTATATACAGTCGCGTTATTAAAGCTATCTGTAAGGTTTTTATTTGATTTGGAAAGACAAGCCAGATGAACATTAAAACCAGCAGCAGATAAGGCATGTATTTCATTTTCCACCCTTAGATCAGGCGGGAAATCATGTTCTAAAACCATTAAAGTCTTAGCTCTGAATAGCTGATTTTTGGGCATTTATACAGATAAAATAGCCAAAAATATGAAAAATATTCCATAATGACCCAGCTGTTTAATTCCACAGGTGAAAAATAATATTCTTATATTTTTATTTTGACATCAACTTATTTACCATTTATTTTACAGTCAAATTAAATCTCTTATGAAACAGGCAACCTTTTCCAAATTAATTCCTCATATCTCTGCCCTATTTATATTTATCGTTATTTCTTTCATTTATTTTTCCCCGGTTCTTGAGGGAAAACAATTGATGGCTACTGATAGGATGAATTTTCAGGGAATGTCAAAGGAAATCCAGGATTATGAGCAGAAAAGTGATGAAGACATCCTCTGGACAAACAGTATATTTTCTGGTATGCCAACATATCAGATTACCCGTCCTGATCCATCTGTTATAATTATTAAGATTTACCGGTTTATTAATTTCCTCAGTAAAAAACAGCCGGTTAATTTTTTATTTATATACCTGGCAGGATTTTATATAGCACTTTTAGCGTTCCGGATAAATCCATGGTTGAGTATTGCCGGTGCAATAGCTTTTGCATTCTCAAGTTATTTTTTAATTATAATCGAGGCAGGGCACAATTCCAAGGCTGCGGCAATCGGTTATATGCCTCTGATTATCTCGGGTGTATATCTTGCATATCACGGTAAAACTTTTCTTGGAAGTGTTCTTACCGGTTTATTTCTCGCATTGCAATTAATGGCAAATCATCTTCAGATAACCTATTACACATTTTTAATTATTTTAATATTCGGAATATTTCAGTTGATAAAGACAATCCGGGAAAAGAGCTACCGGGCATTTTCTATCAGTACCCTTAGCTTAATCGGGATGGTTTGTCTGGCTATTGCTTCCAACCTTACAATTTTTTGGCCGACTTACGAATACAGTAAATATTCAATTCGTGGAAAATCTGAGCTAATCAGCGAAGAGGGAACACAAACGAGCGGACTTGATAAAAACTATGCAACATCCTGGAGTTATGGAATTGACGAAACCTTTACCCTCTTCATACCCTCTTTCAAAGGAGGTTCTTCAACAGGATCCCTCAATGAAAAATCAAAAACATTTGAACTATTTAATCAGGCACAGGGTCCTCAATATGCCAAAAGAGTTATCAAAGCATTACCTTTATACTGGGGTGATAAACCTTTTACCAGTGGTCCTGTTTATGTAGGAGCAGTTATCCTGTTTCTGTTTATTTTCGGACTGTTTGCTGCACGTGGAACACTAAAATGGTGGTTGCTAGCCGCAACAATTTTTTCTGTCGTTCTTGCATGGGGGAGACATTTCATGCTCTTAACCAACCTGTTTTTTGATTATTTCCCGGGCTACAATAAGTTCAGAACTGTGGAAATGATCCTTGTAATCGCAGAATTCGCCATACCTCTTCTCGCCATTATAACCCTTCAAAATATTTTAAGTGAAACCATTCCGAAGGATCGGTATCTCAAAGGATTAAAATATTCTTTGTATGGGCTTGGTGGTATTGCCATATTCTTTCTTTTATTTGCCAACATATTCAGTTATACCGGCTCTTCTGACCAGGCATATTTATCCCAGGGTAATAATACCTTTATTGAAACCTTGCAGGCTGATCGAAAGTATTTACTACGAATGGATTCATTTCGCTCATTAATATTTATCCTTTTAACTGCCAGCGTACTTTATGCGTACTATCTAAAAAAGATTAGCCACAAGATATTTATTGCAACTTTAGCATTGCTCATCATTATTGATTTATGGTCTGTTGATAAAAGATATCTGAATAACGATGATTTTGTCCCGGCCCGTGAGGCAGCAGTTCCCTTTCAACCTCTTGAAGCTGATAAGATAATTTTACAGGATAATGATATTTATTACAGGGTTTATGATCTTTTAGCAGATCCTTTCCGTAATGCCCGGACCTCATATTTTCATAAATCTATTGGAGGTTACCATGGTGCTAAATTACAGCGATATCAGGATATTATAGATCATCATCTTGTCAAAAATAATATGGACGTAATAAATATGCTGAATACAAAATATTTTATCCTGCCTTCAAAAGACGGGCCACCCGGGGTACAAATGAATCCCTATGCAATGGGCAATGCATGGTTTGTAAGATCATTCAGAACTGTGAACAACGCGAATGAGGAGATACAGGCTCTTTCAGACTTTGATCCTGCAAATGAGGCAATTATAGATATCAGATATAATGAATATATGGAAGGATTTACACCCGCATATGATTCTACTGCACAAATCAAACTGATTAAGTATCATCCAAACCGGCTGCTGTATGAATATCAGGCTAAAAGCGATCAACTGACCGTATTTTCAGAGATTTACTATGATAAAGGATGGTCTGCATATGTTGATGATGTGTACAAACCACATTTCAGGGCTGATTACATAATGAGGGCTATGGTGCTTCCAGGAGGACAACATACAGTTGAATTCAAGTTTGAACCGAAATCATATTATACCGGAAGGAAAATTGCAGGCTTTTCATCACTGGTATTACTTCTGTTGATTCTGTTTGGATTTGGAATTGAAATAAGAAATTATGTGAAGAACCTGGAAAAAACCGGATAGACTAATACCTTTCCAGCCATCTGTATCTGCGGGCACTATCCCCGAATTTTAGTGCGATGACCAGCTCATGAGATCCCCAGCTATACTTTCTGATACTGGATAAATTATAATCAAAGGCATACCCGATATACAGCTGGTTGAACCTCACACCAATGAGGGAAATAAATGTACCATTTGTCCTGAAAACCAATCCTGCCCAGTAATCCTGCCTGTAATAATATTTAATACCAAGGTCTGCCTGTAATGTGAACCGTTCTGTGGCCTTGATCAATACAGAAGGTTCCAGTTCATGATCCTGGCTGAAAATATAGCGGTACCCACCCATCAGATAGTAATGCCGTAATTGTTTGAAATCTTCAAGTGCCCTGTTACCCAGCTTCAGATATGACTGAAAAAGATTATTTACGGAAAAACCTGCAAAATATTGATAGTTTAAATAATAAACCCCGAAGTTAGCATCCGGAACATATAGAACTTTCCTGATTCCTTCTTCTATGACCATATCACCTTCATCAAGATAAGTAATATCATCTTCTCTGATCCTGAACTGAAATAATCCCCCTGAGAGCCCAAAAGAAAGCTGGTTATCCTTCAGGAAAATATGATATGCGTATGACCCCTGGAAACCAATTCGCTCAACTGCGCCATTCCGGTCATGGTAGATAAATCCTCCCAGTCCGACACGACCTTTTGTACTGGGTTTGAATTTCCGGTTACTGACCGACCGTCTTTTGATCACATAGCTTCGCTTCAAAAGCCTAGTCTGGGCGCTGAATGACCGGGTTTGTGGTGCATCCGTGAAGCCCAGCCACTGTTCACGGGCTGTCAGATTAAATGAGGTATATCCGTCACTCCCGGCAACCGCAGGATTTAAAAGGTAACCATTCATTACATACTGACTGTACAAAGGCAGTTGCTGAGCATTCGCCTGTAATACCATGATGAACATCAATATGATCAATAATAAAAACCGCCTCATTATTATAGAATTATCGTTAAATGACCCATTATTGGTTTCCGGCCATTATTCAGATTGATAATAAAATGATAGGAATCGACCGGTAATGGCCGGCCACGGTATGTACCGTCAAATTTAGTGTCATAACCCCTGTCAGATCTGAAGATCAGATCTCCCCAGCGGCTAAATATTTCTATGATTGCATCCGGGTAATATTCAATTCCCCTGATATCCCAGTAATCATTCTTTCCATCGCCATTGGGTGAAATAGCTGTAGGTATCGTCAGACAATTTAGGGCATCAGAAATCAGTATAACAGTATCCATTACCAATCCGCAATTATTTTGATCATCCACCTGCACGGCATACACTCCCTGTCCCAGATTATAAAGAACAGTATCATCCTTGTTCTGGCTTATCCACCAGATACTATATGGCTCCGAACCACCGGTAACTGAAACATGAATCATGCCGTCATATGAATCCGGGCAGAATGGTATCGAATCAACAATGATTTCAACCACTAATTCATCCGGTTCATCGACAGTATAGCTAGTATCCAGACGGCATTTGTTCATATCGAACATGGTCAGGAAATACTCTCCTGCATAAATATTCTCAAGGTCTTCAGTTGTCACATCACCAGTAAAATTCTCATTTGTCCATCTGAAAGTATAGGGAGTCACCCCACCCCTTGGCTGCAGATTGATTGCTCCATCATTCCAGCCATAGCAGCTGACATCTCTTTCTATTATGCCGATTGCATTTAACTGATCCGGTTCAGTTATTGTCACTGACAGAATTGTATCACAACCACCCGCATCTTCAACTCTTATATAGTAAGTACCGGCAGATAGTCCGAATATAGTATCATTTGTTTCACCTGTGAGGAGCCATTCATACGTATATGGTTTTCGTCCTCCTGATCCTATCACCCTTGCTGCACCATCGGCATAACCGGCACAGGAAATCATTTCACCATGATACCATTGTTCAGAGATAATAGTAAACTGCGCTGTAACAGGCATGGGCTCTGCAATGTAAACAGAATCGATTGTTATGCAGCCATTAGCATCTGTAACAAGGACATTGAACCAGCCAATAGAGAGATTGTCAGCAGTATCTGCCGTTGAAGCAGCCGGGTTATTCCATAAATAGTTATATGGCAAATGATCGACACCGCCGGAAACAAATACTCTTGCGAAACCATCATCATTTGCATTACAGGTAATCTCCAGCCACTGAAATGAATCTATTTCCAATGGAGCTGGTTCTATCAACACAATCGTATCAACATATAAACAATTATTCAGATCCCTGACCTCTAACCGTAATGTATCTGCCGGCAGCCCCGATGGTGTTTCTGTAGTATCGGTCCAGACAGGATCATTGAAACGGTTCCACAGATAATGATAACCTCCTATTCCTCCTGAAGTATTCAAAGACAGCACCGCACCATCGGTATTACCGGTGCAGGAAATATTGTAAAGATTATAATCCGACAATTCTTCTGCCGTAGAGACAGGCAATGGCTGGTTAAGACTATATATCCATGTCCTTACACAATTAAGTGTATCTGTAACTGTGAGCTCATAATCTCCGGCTGATAAGCCATAAACAGAATCCTGATCAGGTGTGCTGATTGATCCACCCGTTACAGGTGTCCATTGATAACTCCACGGCCCCAGTCCACCGGATACATCCACACTGATCCACCCATCGGAGCTGTCATAGCAGGCAATATTATAATTATTATAATCAGAGTAAGTTGCGACCGATAAAATTGGTGGTGGTTCAGAAAGGGTAATGACAGTATTCCTTGAACAACCAAACTGGTCAGTAATTTGTATTGTATATGTGCCATCAGGTATGTTGAACTGATCATTAGCTTTGGGATCCGGATCCAACACAGCCTCTGGAGGACCATTCCATACATAATTGTATGTTCGCCCAATTCGCCCTATTGTTGAAGTATAGAATTCTATGGCTCCATCCGCAGAATCAAGACAGCTGATATGATAAAGGCCTCCATAAATGGAGGTATTAACCGAATCAAACCTTATTACATCCGGTTCACGTATATAAATCACGTCTCTGTGATAACATCTTGCAGTATCCCATAACTCAAGGACATAATTGCCTGATTTTAATGATTCAATATACAATGTGTCAGAAATTGTACCATCCGGGTAAGTCCACTTATATTCCCAATCTGTATAAAGTCCATTACCATATCCATTGTTTATGTTTATCCAGCCATCTGAAGCGCCATTGCAACTGATATGATAAGAACCAAAATGACTGGTATCTACACTCAGACTGATCGGGTCAGCATCTCTAACAAAATATTCGCCGTTACTAACTGATTCATTTAACTGACAGTTATTTATATCATGCTTCCATATCAATTTATATATTCCTCCTAAAAGATTGTAGATATTTTGGTTATGCGCCTGGGGTGATTCTTCGAAATTACTTGGTCCATCCCACCAGAAAAAATAAGGCTCTGTACCACCTGAAACATAGAGTTCAATGCTTGCCTGTTCACCACCTATGCAGGGATTTTTATCTATATCAAATGAGTCCAGTTTATATTCATCAGGCTGGTAGAGTGTAATGGTATCCCATCCTATACAGCCAACATCATCGGTCACCACTACATTATAGGTACCGATAGTCAATCCATCCTGGTTCTGTTCATCTTCATCCAGGCCTGTACCATCTGTGGTTGCCCACTGATAGGTATAATCACCATAAAATCCTTCGTAGCCGAATCCGCCTCTTACATCAAGATCAATATGTCCGTCATTATAGCCCCAGCAGCTAATGTTCCAACCCCCGTAGAATGTATCAGGGATGGCAGTGGGAATAAGTGTTGCAGCAAGGTGAATCCTTGCAGAGTCATCCACACCTCCATGACGGCAATCCGGCCCGGGTCTTGTATCCTGGATCCATGGGGTAAAGTGATACAGGACATCCAGGACAGAGGAAGGATGACTGCTATGTAATATATCTTCAAAGCTGGAAGTACCGTTAACAAATGGATAAGGACCATCTGGCTGGACACCGGTGACTTCCGCATCGTAAGTGCTAACCAGGTCATAAAAGACATTTCCCCCGGGATAGGGTTCAGTAGGGGAGGTGACAGTGATCGAAACAATACTGTCGTTACAGTAATAAGGGCCCTTCAGAACCGACACATCAGATATCCGGGGAGTTGGATTCAAATGGATAACTATGGTGGTGTCTGTTCCCTGATCGCAATAGTTGCCGGAATAGCCGGGCCGCGTATCCCTGATCCTGGCTCTGAAACGATAGGTTATATCCTGGTATCTGTCAGTGTCATTGACAAGGAAATTAGAAGTATTGATACGGAAATATTCTCCCTGTGGTAAGACTCCGGTTACTTCACCTGTATTATAATCAGTTTCTAATTCATATATTTTATCACCATATACAAATCCGTTGTTGTCGGTGATTGTAAATGTTACTGTGCTGCTATCGCAGAATATCGTGTCTGGTACTGAAATATTTAATCGGGGTGTAGGATTGATATAGATCGTGATTGAAGTATCCACACCATGATCACAGTATCCAAAGTTGTTTCCTGTACGGTCATCCCTTAGCTTCGCTCTGAAATTATATATAATCGTTTGTACCTCATTGGTAAGGTTAACAAGCTGGTCGGTGATATCTGTATTTATATCGAACTCATTATCTGCGGTAATACCGGAAACTTTCAATGGATCATAAATGGTAGTCAGATCATATACCTTAGCACCTTCCACATTACCCATCAGATCAGTTACATCTAATGTTATTATTGATGAGTCACAGACAAGTGTATCAAGAACACTTACGTTAAATACTGGTGTTGGATTCACATAAATCATCAACAGCGTGTCGCCCCCCTGGTCACAGTAATCCCCTCCGTGGCCCGGACGGTCATCACGGATCCGCGCCTTGAAGTGATACGTTACCACCTGTACCTGGTTGGTATGGTTTATGAGCTGGTCAGTAATAT
>Ga0209636_10001927_pt1 | contig 21039 bp, 30 predicted proteins | sample DeeMarSWOR152_54_FD_187464 | JGI IMG/M metagenome (GOLD analysis project Ga0209636, IMG submission 187464) | Marine sediment microbial communities from White Oak River estuary, North Carolina - WOR-1-52-54 (SPAdes) (version 2) | ecosystem: Environmental > Aquatic > Marine > Intertidal zone >...
AGCAATACTTGATAATGTTAATCCCACAAATGTTGGACTTGCCCCTGTGTGAATACTCTGTGGTGTTGATAAAGTAATAGTCCCATCCTCATCATCTGTTACAGTAACTTGATTAATAGTTCCGGCAATCCAAGCCGTTAAATCCGCCACAGATGTAAGAACCTTACTGCTATCAGACGAAAGTAGTTTTGAAGCAGTTAAATCATTTAGAGTTAAATCATTTAGAGTTAATTTTGCAAAACGAGGAGTGCTTCTCTTTCCTAATTTTGGGCCAGCAAGTTTCTGTATTGCTTTACGAACAGAAGTCCAATCACCATCTTTTATTGTTGGAACTAACATTTATTAAAATCCAGTATTAAAACCCCGCTGCTCCATAAAGGGGTATTCTACGAGTAGGCATTTGTCCTGCTTGTGCAGATAATTGAGCAATTAAACCATAATCAGGATAAATATCTTCGCGCCTTTCCATAATTCCCATCTTTGCTCTCTCTGCCTCAGTTACCCTCTGCTGCATTATATCTTCTAATCTTCCCCTCGCAGGAGCACCAACTTCTGCTTCCCACCTTCTACCAACGCCACCCATAGTTGTAGTACCAAATAAGCCAGAACTTATTAATTGCTGAGTTTCTCTACCTACACCTTTTGTTTTTTGTCTCTCAATTTCAGCTAATCCTCTCTGCTCAAACGCTCCTCCAGGTTGGTACCTTTTTATTGCTCTTTCAGATATTTTCATCAACTCAGCGTATCTTCTTAGATTAGCTGCTCTTGCTTGTTCTTCCCTCTGTCTGAACTCAGTAAGCAGAGAACTTAATCCTCCTCCAGCAGTTCCTACAGTTCCTATACGAACATTTGGTAACATTCTTGGGTCTGTTGGCCTTGAATATCCACCTGGCATAGACGCCTTTGCTAAAACAGACGACATATATTGCGTTCCACCAGCACCAGTATAAGGCATTATTTTACCTCCTTTTCTTGTCTTTAGAAAAGACTCCCTTTATTTTATTCTACCCGCAGGTCTTACCTCTCCACTAATCAAGTTTATAGCCCACGTTTGTGTAGCCGTTGAGTTGTAAAGTTTAATTCCGAGCCATCTTCCTCTAACTCTTTTTCTTATTCTATTTTTTCTGCCAGTACCAGATAATGTACCTGATTCCCTGGCAGTTTCTCCATCCCTAATATTCTCTAAGCAAGTCTCCGCATCGTCAGCAACATGAAACTCATAACTTATACCGTCTGTATCACCAAAATCTCCACTTGAAGCACCACCAGCTAATACAAATGTTACAGAAGTTAATTTACCTTCCATATCATCGGCCTCAGCCAATCTAATTAGTGGTAAAGATACATAAGATGAAATAGCGGTATCTCCGCTTGCACCAGCATCATCATCTTTGGCAGAATCATCAAAATATCTTATATAACCATCTTTACCACCAACTATCAAACCTCTTAAAGAAGATGAATTTGTGTTATAGTTTACAGAAGAATATATTGCACATTCATCAGGATAAGTTTCAGGGTAAAACCCTTCTGTTCTTAAATCATAAAAGTAATTTAAATTTGTACCACTAACCAAAGGAGTTTTGGATATAATTATTCCATTTCTAAATGGGTCATAAGAAAGAACTACTCGGTGAAGCGATGGGTCTAATGCCCAATCATCTATCCATTTAGGTAAATGCTGAATAGAAATGTTTTCTGGTTTAGAGCGACCACCAGCCATTCTATATAAACCACCAGAACCAAAGAAATAAAGATTTCCCTGCCCGTCTTTACACCAAGCCTGAGCACCAAACATCCCAGTACTGTTGTCTATCTCATCAATACTTCCAGCAGCGGCAGGGTCTCCATCCAGTATATGAATTGAGTCAGCACAACCAAATACAAGAAAATCATCCCCATAAGGAATTAGAGCTTTTACAATATCTCCTATTTCCCCTGCATCTGCGTTTTGACCAGCTACAGCAGTTAATGGGTCAGTAGAATCGTATTTCCAAGTAAATGGAACTGCTATTTTAGACATGTACCACTGATGAGGATGAGTGGTATCACCAGATAGTACGCATCTTCCTCTATACCTACAGCCTAAGTATGCTTCACTTGGCATACTCCCATAGTTGGTAGTATCATTACCATATGGTGTCCAATCATACCAATGTGGGGGAGCAGTTTCAGCGGCACTTGTAGCAAATGAAATTGTATTACCATCATCATCTATACCAGTTACAGTTTCTCCGCTGCTAAATGTAGCGGTAGTAGTTCTGTAACCATAAACAGTACAGGCGGCATCTGCTGTTACAGAAGTAACATAATCTACCACCATTGAGGCAGTAGAAGTACCACCTGTTAAAATATTTCCCCTATCGGGTGGATGAGAACCAACATCTGTAGTAGCAATTTTCGTATTAGCAAAATCCGCTATTTTAAGGTTAGAACCATTAACAACAAAGGCTTTTTGAAAAGCTGAAAATATTACAAGTTGGTCAGAAGTATCTACATCAGCATTTGCCGCTGTTAATTCTGTCATTGTACCAGCAGCAGTATCTAAATCCTCATACCATATCTCATTATTACCAGCAGCAACAAGTATCTTATTAGTTACTATATCTACTGGTGGAGTATGTCCCCTATCTTCAAAATAAAAATCATAAGTAGTTAAACCTGTCCAAGATTCTCCATCATAAGATTCAGCATTTCCATTTGCATAAGGACCGGCACCAGCTTTATAAGCAACCCCCCAATATGGACAATTATCAACATCAAAAGTACTTTCTTCCATCCGTATAGCATACTTGGTGCTGGCAGTAAGAAAGATAGGTGTAGTAAAAGTCCACTCTTTCCAGGCAGGAGATGTCGCCCATCCACTACCATCTATAGCTACAGATGTTAATGCACTACCAGTTAAATGGCCACCAGAGGTCGCATAAATTCCTATAGTAACATTACCAATAGTTCCTTTTCTTCTAACATACAATTTTACACTGGTCATTGTATGAGAAACTTGTGGCGTAAAAGTTTGGCAATAAGAATGGTCCACATAATTATCAAACTCTGTAAGATAATCAGTAGTACAAGATTCGTATACGGTTGACATAATTTACACCGCTTTGCTTACTATACAAAGAAAAACTAATGGTTGTTCTGCTCCACCAATTTGGTCCCCATTTCCCCATTTATCTTGCCCTGGACGTTGACCTATTCTAACACGTTTCTCTAAAACATCCGTCGCACGGACATTATTAAGATAGCCGGATGTTAATGGAGGATTTTTATCTACGGGGAATCCATGTGATTCGCCTTTTATCGGAAGTGGGAACTCCATTTTTATCCTCCATTTTTATCCTTCTGCTATTCTATCAATTCTTTTCTTCAAGGGAGCTTCTGGTTGTCCCGCTTTGAGCCACTGAGCATAAGTTAAAGTTTTAGGATGAGGTCTTTTAAGAGGACCTTTCATATCTTCGAAGAACTGTGCGTACTTCTCTTTTGCTTTTATATCTTTACTTTTCTTTCTTTTAAATATAGCCATTTTATTATCCTACAAAATAAGTAATATCAACAATAGCATCTGCATCCGCGCTATAAAAATATAATTCGGCTACATCTGAAATAGGAACCCACAATGGTTGACAAGAGCCAGAACCATATTCATCAGTACCGTCATTAATATGAGGTCTGCCTAACTCAACACCTAAATTAGCGGACGCGGCGGCACCAATATTCATTTTAACCACTTCTGTATTATCAAGAGCAGCTTGAACATAACAACCACGACATGCTATACTTGTACCACCATTGCCTTGTCCTAATCCTCCCGATAAAGCTACTTTAACGGAACCACCAGTACGACAAATAAGTTGTGCTTTTCCATCATATTTAGTACTCATTATTTATTCCTCTCTTATGTTCCTGTAGTCTTATGTTCCTGTAGCCAACTCATCCCAACCATTAGTATCATCTCTCCATACCAAAATTGTCCATGAGCCAGCAGCAGCAAGCTGAGTACCATCATCACCTGTAGTTGTAGATGTATCAACAGTTTCAGCATTGCCCTCGGCTACAAAAGAAACCATTATTTGTTGGCCTGCGTACTTACCGTCAGGAACAATAATAGTTAAATTATTACCTGCCGTAGTAGTAACAAGAATTACCCTATCTACGATAAAGTTATCCGATGCTCCGCCTACTCTTGCAGTATAAGTAGTAAGTGACGCAGATGTAGTAATTTCTTTTTCTCGTAATTTAAACGCTTTTCTTTCTGTTTCAAAAAAATTGCCTGCACTCATTTTATTTTCCTTAAAACTATGGGTTAATATTCATTCCCCATCCTTGAGCCTCTCATCCTATATTTATTTTAAAGCTTCTCATAGCCTCTACAATCGACGAACTCCCCTTAATGGGTATTAAACTACCCTATTTTAATAAACATTCGACATATACTCCTTATTAATCAGGATATATATTTGATTCTTGTGGGTACGTAAAGAGCCCTCTTGGTGGAGGCCATATCCTATCCTTATCAGTATACAAATTCCCTATTTTATCCGATTTCGTTACCTTATCAAACTTTATGAGAATTTGAATTAACTCAGCAGCCTTTCCCGTATGGTGGCTGCTTACCATATCATCCTCTTGCATTTCAGCAACAGCTAAACAACTTTCCAAAATGGCCTCAATAGCACGAATCCCACCAATTACTAAATCTGTAGTTGCTGATAATTGTACTGGGTCTGCTCTATAAAAACCAGAAAGAGTCTCAGTTTGGCTTGGGGTGGGATACACCCACAGCTCGTATAAAGTACCTATCTCAATATCATATCTAAGTGGTGTAATTGCAAAGTACTCTGGCGAACCTGATATGCTCCCACCCGTACGCATATCAAGTATTTGCTCTGCACTTCTCTTCTCAAGAGGGGGATTAGCACTTGATGTATCAAAATACAAAGTACTATAAACGTCTGAAAAATCTATAGGCAGAGCATATTTCCATTGTCCAGACACAGTAGTAAAACCCCAATATGTCTTTAGGAACTCCCACTCCCAAGCCTCGCCAGTAGTCATATCTACAGGATAGAGGAATTGTCGCACGCCCCGATTAACGATGTCGGTACACAAAGTTAGGTCAGTACCAGTTGGTGCAGTTCCAGTCGCCGTTAATCCAAGAAAATTTGAGACTTTAGTATAAAGGTCACTATAAGAAAGTGTAAGACGACTCATTGATATTTCTCCACATATTCAATCGCAGCTTGCAGTAATTCAATTCCCTTATCATCTACTTCAAGTTGACCTAAAATAATATTACACCTTTTGCAAAGAAGCCCTCTAACTAAACTTGTAGAATGGTTATGGTCTACACTTAAACGATATGTAGCACCCGTTATATGTTTTTTAGTTTCGGGTCGTTTACAAATTGCACAAACTCCGTTTTGCTCCTCAAACATTCTATCATAATCATCTAAATTAATACCGTACTTATCTTTTAACTTTGATTCTCGTATTAGCTTGCTTCCTTTTTCAGATGCACGCCTTTTCTTTGCTTGTAATTTGCGACAAGTCTTGCACTCAGTTGATAAACCATCCTTATGAGATTCATCACTATAAAACTTGGCAACCAATTTTTCCTCTTTACATTTTGGGCATTTCTTGGTCATTCGTGCCATCACTTACTTCTCTGGATAATGTGGGCCAATATAGTCTGCCGCTTCTTTCATCAGTTGAAATATGTTATTATGAAAAGAACCAAACTTGGCTTTAGCATTTATATCAAGGTCTTCATCCATCATTATCCCATTGAACGCTTCGTGGTAATCATCATTGGCTTTCTTTAATTGTTCTAAAGGATTTGCCATAAAATTACTCCAAATATACCCCAATTATACCACAATTAAGGGTTAGGGCGAGAGTCAATGGCCTCCCGCCCATTCCCCAGGAGACAGACGTCCACCTCCTTAGTCGACTGTCTATTATACTTTAAGAATTTCATAGATTTGACCTACCACGATTGGCGGGAAAGTCTCACCAACTCGTTCCTTGATAAGTTTAATCTCATCCTCGTTCAAATCTACTTCATCAGAAGTATGAACTTTCTTTGCCAACTCATACTTCTTTACCTTATCAACTCCCTTTTCATTCTGTACTGGACTAAGAACTGCGTTGACTATTGCCATCTTTACGGTGGCATCTACAGCTTGTCCATCCACATTGTCCTTCATCACTTGACCATCCATAGTTTTAAGCGGTACATTAACTTTTACTAACATAACTGTCCCCTTCAATAAAATTAACTATTGCTATCACTTGCATAAATATAATAAGTTGTGCTTCCAATTTTAAGTGGAATGGCAATATCACTCGCATCCCATGTTTTAGTAGTAGCACCACAAGCAACAGCACCAATAGAAGTCGCTTGACTTGCCTTAAACCACGCATCAGGGTGGTCAAGACCTTGCGACCTGAAGTACATCATATAATGCTCCGCAGGAGCACATGCGGTAGGTATTTCGGTAGTACAATACAATGGAGCAATAACTTCTGCACTTGAAAGAGTAACATCACCACTACACCATATACCGCACTCACAAGCATAAAGATTATAAAGAAGAGTACCTCCAGTAAGATTTAGCCAAAAAGTGTTAGCAGCAACGTGACCTGAATTTGCTGCGGAAACTTCTCCCATACCGTCAATGGCAAGACCATACCCATTAGCCGCTGCACCAGCAGAAGATTTAGAACACACTCTAAGAGCAGTAAAGTTACCAGTAGTTTGAATAGTCTCCACATTAATTCTATTCAAAACCATATTAGCACTATCTTCATCATCTACTAAAAATTTATCACCAGTATTTTCTTGATAAATAAACATATCGGGGGCGAGTTTAGCAAGAACAAGACCAGCAGTAGTTCGGTCTTTTGTTTCCATTGACACCGCCACAGCACGACATTGAGCAGAATCTAAAGGAACTGTTAAATGTTGTGCATCTGTTTTAATAGCTAAAATAGTTCTACCTTCTGTGCAGTACAAATCAGTTCTTACTGGTACGATAGCCCCATTAGGAACATAAATATCAATATTCACTCCCGTAGAATCAGATGCGGTTGTCTTACCACACCAACCACCGGCAGCAACAACACCAGCAAACCACATTTTGTTTCCATCATCAGGGAGTTCAACTTCAATGTATTTTGCTTGAGCCGTAGTTGGCGAACCTGCTGTTAAAGTAGACGAAGTGGTAACAGCACCGTCACTTGCACTACCACCAAACCAATTGGTAGTTGTATCAAAATTGTAACACACCGGCATGCCTTCGTAAATCGTAGAAGAAGTCTCTATATAACTTACCCTAACTCGATGTGCACAGGGATTACCTGCTGTTAAATTATCCATATTATTTTACCTTTCTATATAAAGTTTCTTGTTTCTCTAACCTGTCCATCTTTCTCCTTTATTGAGACTCCTTAACATTTCACTCCATTACGCCTCAGCATAGCTCGTAATAGCTCGTAGGCGTTTATGCTTCTGTCGGGGTTGCCGTAGAGTACGAACACAAGAACCCTGCATACTTAGGACTGGAATTGCACCAAATCTGATACACCAGGTCCATGTACAGTTCCATAACTGTATGTCTAAGATTCGCCTTCTGCTTTGTAATACGGAAATCCCAGTTCCGCAAAATAACAGGATATATAAAGTTATGATTCAATCCAAGAATCGGGTTAGTACCATATACATCCGTATTAGCGGTATCCAATGGGGGAGTATAAACCATTGGTATATGATTAAATGATGGTGTATTGTAATGGGATTCAGAACGATAGCCCATATTATCATCACTCTTTGCAAGGAAAGAGTTAAGATTTTTAATAACCGTATCGTTCGTATACATCGCATAGTTTAACTTATCCACTGGTAACTTCTCAGGAATTATTGGGGGCTGGAAGTTCAGCTTACGAGTAGCTGTGTCCAGTATAGTTAGTAAACTATCATCAATATTATTATCGTGGTCAGCATAATAATTTGCCCAATCAGTATAAGTGTCGGCAGCAATACCACCTTTATCAAATCCACCACCGACAGGAGTTGAACCACCATCATTATAGCAACCCCAATATCCAGTAAATCCACCAGTACTCGTATGAGTACCAAGACCTATCCACTGAAATACAGAATAAGGTCTATTGGTATCGGTCGAACTTGTCCTACCGTTTATGACAGCATCAAGTACTTCCTCTACCATATCTTTAACGCACGAATTATACTGTTGCTTCCATACATCATAAATACGTGCTGGAGACTGATTGGTATCCTGCTCAATCAGATTCCACATCATACCGCCAGTGGCTTTCGCCCAACCTAAGCGGTACCTCTGACTAATATTATCCTTAATCAGACTATCTTGTGCCCAAAAACCACTATGGGTAGCATTACCTTCGCTACCAAGGATTACATGACCCTCAAGTGCCTTTCCTACAGTCTTAACATTACCTCTGAAAAAGGTATTGTAAAACTGATAATTAGAATAAGCATAAGTAGCGAGAGGCGGCTGCTTTCTCCGTATATCCCACACAGTAGCGTAGGCAATATCTAAGTTTTGGTCATACGTTATTTCCGCCATAGTCTATTCCTTTCCGAATTGTCGCTTCTCTCCGAATTGGCCTTTTAATCCACGCCAAATTCACCTTTTACTCCTGCCTTCCTTGCGGCCTCACGCACTACATCAGCTTGACGTTCTTCCTCATTCTCATACATTTTTATAGTTTCCTTACCAGAACGTTTCGCTGATAGTTTGGCCTCACGTTTCTTCAAATCCTTTACTAAATTGCGTTGTACATCTTGTTCCAGATTTTTTCCTTTGTACCATGTCAAAGCAATCTCCATAGCATCATTGACAGGTATTCCATTTTGAATAAATGGAAATGCTTTCTCCCACACTTCTTTACGAGCAACATAAGCAGGCGATGTAGGCACAAATTCCCCCTTATGGGGTCCTGCGGGATATTTTAAGAGTTCTTCGGTTTTTCCGAATATCTCAAACTTCTCGCTTGCCTCATCGAACGCTTGGTTGACCGCCCGAGCTATAGCCATTTCTTCCTGAGCATTTCTATCCTTTTCTGCTTCTCCTATACTCTTTTTAATCTCCTCGAGTTCCTTCCTTAATGCGGCTATTTCCTTATTAGTGGATTCACTTTTAGCAGTTTTATCGGGGGCTTTGGTTTTATCCTCAGCAGAGCTGGTACGCCCTGCGTCTTGCTTAGTCTGGTCTACACCAGATTCCGATTTTTTCTGCTTTACAGCATCCTGCCCTTCCTCCGTACCTAATATTTCTGGTATTAATTGTAACAACGCATCATCATCAAGGTCAGAAGCAAATTCTACAATCTGCTCTTCTGTCCAACCTTGTTTTAATGCTGCAACAGTAAACTCATCTGGTATATCTCCACCCTCCTCCTCATCATCTTTGTCAACATCCTTACCAATACCAAGTTTTCTCATTATTCCCTTAACAATACCTGCTCCATCCTCATCTTTTTCTCCATAACTCGTAAGGATTTCTTCCTCCTTTTTAGAAACAACAGGTTCTTTATCATCATCTTGTTCTTTAACGCCCCCTTCAAGTTCAGGAGAAGGGTCAGGGGCATTCTCAATATAGGAGTCTAAATCTTTATTATCCATTACTTAACCTCCTTTTTGCTGCACCCACAGCTTTTTTGTGCAGGAGAACGCTTGTAAAATAAATTACCACAATCCAAGCATCTGTGTAAAATACCGTGTAATTCAAGCATTTCATTAACTCGTTTAGTAACTAAATCCTTAATACGAGTTTCGTGGCTATCTATTTCTGGTTTCTTAGCATTTTCTCTATCTTCCTTTGTCTTAGCCCCAGGCCACAATTTCTTACAAACTTCGCAAGTACCTTCTACAAGATGCCCAGGTCTAAATTCTGCTTCACAAACTGCACACTTTTCTATTTCCATTTTCTGTCCCCTTTCCGGCTTTCGCCTCTTAATCTTCAATTGCACAAATATAGTTCTCTGGTATAACAATAGAGCCTTTATCATCAACAATCGGATATTCACCACCCAGGTAAGGAGGACCAGGCAAAAATACAATAATATCTCCTACTTTGATGTCCTCTTTAACTTGAGTTCCTACTCCAAGTACTTTTCCTCTAAACCACGTAGGTTGAACCGAATCAGGCAATATAACCTTACCTAACTGTTCGTGTGTTAGTTTTTTAACTAACAAATTGTTTTGTAACATTCTCATCTAACTCTGCCTCCAAAAAATTTTATATATTATCTTTATTACCAAATACTATTTCACGAACCTCAAAATCATAGTTAAGCCTTTGTTTGTCCTCACTTGTTCGCATATTAACACCAGTAACTTTGAGTTGTATAGTAGCGGACATTATCTTACCTACATCTTCTGGTTCAATAGGTAATTTCTTATCTGAAATATAAAAAGACGGATAATGAACCCTATTTTTTGCTCTCTCTGGTGTAGAATCAGTAAATATTTCTTTTTTACCTAATTTTATTCTTTTAAGTTTAGCCATTTTTCTATTCCACTCCAATAAATTAAGCCCAGGCCATTCGCCCCTCTTAACCTTCCTTACCTTTAAAATCTTTTGGGTCGTACTCTTCATAATGAGCCTGTTTCATCATTTTCTTTTTCTCTGCTCTATTTTTTATAAGTGGTCTATAACTATGACCAAACTTTTTCCATTCAGCTTGGGGGTGCAATTTTTTTGCCTCTTCAATTTGGGTTTCAGGCACCCCTAAAGATACAGAATATCTTGGAGTATCTTTATATCCAATATTAACAAACTTTACTTTCTTACGAGGCTCTTTCTTACAAGGCTCTTTTAAAATACGTAAAGTATAAAACCTATGACTACATTCAGGACACTCATGCGGTGCCTCAAAATCATTATAAAAATCTGAGAATGAGCACATTTTACATATAAACTCTGTTCCCATTTTAAGTCCCATTTTAAGCTGCCCCCAGCACTAAATACTCTATTGTACTTTTCTCACCAGCATCATCATTTTGAAAATAAACCGTACCAGTCGGTTTAAACATACAAACTTCACCTTCCTGACACTCTATCTCAGCAGAAAATGTAGTAACATAACTGGTGTCAATATCCACATCGTTGGCAATACACTTTAGTATAATTAAATGAACTGTACCAACATCACCAATAGGCAATGCTTCGGCAGTACCAGCAGTTGCCTGTTCCATATAATGATAAACACATCTTGCTGGTGTAGTAGTGACACTAAATTTCTCTGCTAACTGTTGCAGTTGCCCCAATCCAGTTAATTCCGCTATAATACTAACTGTAGCTTCTGCTGCCATATCAATCCTCTATTTCTTTCATATAATATTCAATATTATTTCCATCACGTAAGTAATTACGTAAATAACCACAAGACTCGAAACCATTTGATTCGTAAAATTTTCTGGCGCTTATAAATTTCTCACCACCATAGGTTTCAACGAACAAAAATTTAATATAACGAATTTTACATTCTTTTTCAATATGTTCTAATAGTTTTTTTCCCACACCTTGTTTTTGACAATCTGGGCAAACACCAAAGTAACCTAACCATCTTTTATCAATACTCGTTAAATAACTACCTAATCCGATTACTCCAATTAATCTATCGTCTATAAAATATCCCCAGGAATCTGTCAAATCATCTTGGTCACTTTCATCATTATCTGCAACTTTTGGCCCTACTTCATCTCCAAGCAATTTTTTAAGTAGGGGGTACGCTAAATCATTAAATTGATGAACAGTTAATCTTTTTATCATTGTTTCTTTTTATTATTGTTTCTTTTTACGTTTAAGTCTCTTACGGCCACGCATGAACTCACGGTACTTGTCTATATTAGCAATGGCAAAATCTTGAAGATTTTTTAATGTCATTTCTGGAATATATTTTTCAGACATGATTCTTTTTCTTTATTTTCATGCGTGTTTCTTTTTCTTTCGTTTCAAGTGGGTACCAGTGATTATCCCTTTATTTTCGGAAGCATAAAATACCTCTTCGCTCTTTTCCTTCCCATATTGCTTTTCCATTGCTTTCTTTATTTTATACCCTTTTCTCGTTAATGGCACGTTACTTTCCCTTTCTAATAATTTTTCCTTCCTGCTGCAATTTTTTTCTTTTCTTTTCCCACTCTTTAAATGTTATTTTACCATAAGCCAAAGCCCAGTTCAAGTCCTCCTCAGCACGACTTATCAAACATGGCCTTTTTTTACAACCTTTGCCCATCAATCTGCTCTTTCAAGTGCTCGAATAGCATGATATTTATCCAGCACAAGCTGGCATATCTCCGCCCGAACAAAGTACGACATTCCATCAGCATTAAGATACCCCCAACTACAAATACCAAGAATATTACCATCTTCATCCAATAATGGACATCCACTATTTCCCCCATTAACAGGACAATCAGTAATAATCATATCCTTTTGCCCCCAATAATCATCTGGCATATCAATAGCAGATATAATGCCTTTAGTCAAAACAGGAAACACACCGAAAGGATTTCCAATAGCCCAAACACTCTCTCCAACAATAGCTTTATCAAATTCGGCAATTAATTCTACATCAGTAGTATTTACTTCGATAATACCTAAGTCTGCTTCTGTTTCAAAATACCAATTTACGGCTTTATATTCCTTTTCATCTATTGTTGTAATAGTAATATCATTAGCACCACCAACTATATGCCCCGCAGTAAGAATTAAATTATCGGCAATAAAAACTCCAGTTCCCTGCCAATTATTATACCAGTTAACTTCGTCACTTCCTTCAACTACTACTTTAACTATTTGCACCTCTTCCCAAGGATTAGGTTTAGACTTTACTTCCTCTTCCCGTGGATAAAAAGTAACTAAAAGAACCACGCACACTAATCCCATCCACCATAAATTTCCTTTTAACCATTTCATTTAGTTGTTCCTCCCATCCCCTCACTACTTCCAGTTGTTCGTGTTTGTTGCTGCTGCATATTAGCGGCCCTACTTGGTTCTGATGCGCCAAATCTATCGTTAGTTTGCCCTGATACAGACTTCCCAGGTTTTTCTTTTCTTTGTCCTCCTAATGGCTCCATTTGGTAATTTATTCCTTGTAGCTCATGGGGCGTCGCTGTTCTATACCATTGATTAAAGTTCTCAAACCCAAGATAATCACTAAGGATTCTCGTAACTGTTGGTATATCAAGCTCTGCTCCCTGCTGTGCAGCAAATTGATATGTCGGTAATACCCATTGAGTCATAAAGCCCATAAGTTTCTGATAAGCTATTTCAGGTGAAGTTCTCTGTGTAGAATATGGTGTTATTTTAAATATAAAATCATAAAAATCACTAACCCTATCTGCTGATGCAAATACTTTAGGAAAATCCCCCACACCAGGCACATGGTGTATTAGAGGAATATACTCCATTGGGTTTGACCACATCTTCCAAGCTAATTTATTTATGATGTTTCGCATAAACCCATGAAAACGAGTGTACATATTATTCACAATGCGAGAGGCATTAGCAAATACCATTTGTTCCTGACCAAGCGTTGGTGCTTGAGCACCACGTCCTGCAAGAACATCTGGATTTGCTCCTGCTTTGGTAAACGCTTGTTCAGCAAAGTTCATCCAGTTATAATTATCGGGGTTCACTCCACCAAGAGATTCTTTCCGTATGTCACCAGCAGTATCCATTTCCATTACATCAAGATTTTTAGCGTTCGTTATTTTCTTACCTAATGGTGAATTACCTGGCGGTACAAACAGCAAATCTTTTTGACTTTCAGCCTGCTCCTTAGCTGTTTTAGCTAAAATATTCATAGTTACATCTAAATCATGCCATGCCCAAGCAGGCGGAATAGGATAGGTAGCCCCTGGAAAAAACTTATAGCCTAAAAAGTCATATGGGCTTCCACCAGGCCCATCTTCCTCAACAGTGTGCAATATTTTAGCTGTTTTTCCATAAGGCATTATAGTAATTGTAACACCTTCATCGTAGAGGTACAAATCTATAAAGCTGGTGTATTCCCGCAAGGAAAGCCTATTTAAGTCCCATTCACCACTGGAAATCTTTTCGGGGTGATACTCACTTGTCAATTTACAATCAGAAGATATATCGTCAGCATACTTAGAGTATAAATCTTTAGCATATTCTGTTGGAAGTTTATAAATATCCCCCTCTAATATAAAATCAGAGCGGGACTTAGCTGCCACATCACCTATATAATCTGCATCATCAATAACTCGTATAACGTGGTCACCAGACTTTATAACTTCATCTTCAAGGTTTATAATTCTATCATATTCAGTAAATGTTCTGGTAATTCCTGCACCAAACATGGAATTTATAGCAGCAGGAATCAAAACATTTTCTGCAAAATTCATTTTATCAAGAACAAAGTTTAATGCAAGTTGAACAGTAAACGCCCAAGGCCTACAATTCCCTATTTTGGTTTCAACTAAAACCTTTGGATTTCCTTCTACAAGATACGGAACTATGGTAAAAACACCCCTATCAAGAAGGTTTATCATATGTGTTCTACCATAGCCGTCATCAAAGAAACCAGATGCCCATAAAGCTAATAACTTTTGTCTTTTTTTAAGAGGAGTTTCCTGCCGTTTTTGCCATCCTTGACAAAGTTTCTGACAGCGCTTTTCAAATTTTCTATCTTCACCAGTGCCATTTGTTTCAAGATATTTTTTACTATTTTTAATCATTTTCTTATCTTAAAATAAAAATACCCTTGCCGTACCTTGTTCCTCTTGTGATGTATCATTAAATTCATTAAACCTGTGCTGAAATGAATTTACTGGAGGATTTACTGATTCCTCCCAATTACCTTTTATTTGTTCCTTGCAAGCTAACACACATAGGCCAGCAGCTATAACCCTATCTCCGTGTCTTTCCAAAGCGCCAGTACTTAAATCTGCTTTCTTTGAAGCTACTGCCCCAGTCCCTTTATCCCTAAAAATATAATCAGATAACTCATCAAACAAATTTCTATCGTGAATTATAATTGATTTATAATTATCATAATCATCAGCCAAACCGCCACTCAAAGCTACACCAAGCTCCCCCAATAAATTATCTTTAGCTTTAGAGTGTCCAATCCATCCCCACTTTTTAGTAATCTTACGAGTTTTAGAGTCCTCTCGCCGTTGAGTATAAATATGCGGGTATCTATGAAATACTAATCTACTGGTAAACGTAGAACCACAACCAGCGCTTGCATCCCAAATTATATAAGTTGGATTAATTCCACCACACCAATAAGCTAATGCCACAACCAAATCAGCTAACTGCTCTGGTTTAGTATAAGGGTCTGCCCAAGCCCCTACTTGCTCACAAGTATTTCTATCGTATATTACCAAGGCAGAATTAGCAGAGCCTAAACCATACGACAAATCAGCACCAATAATATAATTATGCCGTTGTTCTGGTCTACCAAATGGTAATTTCCCCCACCATTTTAGTTTTCCATATTTCCCCCCAGTACCACCGATAAATCGTATATTTTCTACATTTATCATACCATTGGAGTACTGAGAAAAGTCTAACTTTCCTGTATAGTCAGGCTCACGAATGTCTTTTTTCTTAATTTCCTCAAGAATAACAGGGTCAAATGGTGAGTCAGAAGCCCCTATGGGAGTAGCCCAAATATTACTAATAAAGTCTCGCCGATTACCCCTTCGCCGTTTTTCCTGATAATCGTGCCAAGGGCTTCTTAATGGTTTTGGTAATCCCTTACAACCATCGGCTATAAACTGTAATCTTGTTTCATCAGGATTATATTGGGAAATATCAGTTAGAATCAACGCAGACTTTAAATCTTTATCAAGATAATACTTTTTATCAAGTATTTCAAATTTTCCAAGTTCGGACGATGTGTATAACCCTGCATTTTTAACAGGATTATCATACCATAAGAGTTCGACAACCCTTGTGGTTGCTTTGCTAAGGGCTTGATTGAAGCAGTGGCCTGAACCAAGCCAATGTGTGCTACTATAAATTATACAAGGGGCAACATCATGGACTGACCCCTCTATCGCTGTAGCTGTTGCTGCATCCACACGCCCGAACTCATCAAGTAACAATGCCGTTGCTCGGCTTCCAGCAGAAAAACTTTCATTTGTAGTCTCTCCTACTATTGAGCTATTATTTGACGGTATTGTTAATAACATATCCTTGCGGTTACTTTTAGGATTATAACCACAAAGGGATAGCCACCACGATGGCAGACAATTAAAAACATTGTCTACCTTAGCGAATAAGGTATAGTAATCTCCAAAATTGTCTACTAATTCTTTCTTTCGTGAACCAACAATAAAGTTAGAATATTCATATAACAGCGTTTTCGCTGCAAATAATTTGCAACAAATCTCCGATGCCCCTTCTTCACGGCTTTTATTTATACCGGCATCGTGTCCGTGCTCAATGCAGAAATCAAGCGTTTCAACGGCTGGTAATTGAGCTGGTCTAAGAATAAACGGGTAATTTAATCGTGTCCATGGGTTATATGTCCAAGCCACCGTACCAAAGAAAATGGGAATATAATCTTTGCACATTTTCAAAAATGTGGCTCGAAATTTCTCATCAGTAGCGCACATTTTATGAATTTCTATACGAAAATCAATATTTTCCTTAGGGTCAGTTGGGATAATATTGTAGAAATCTTTAGGATTGTCTGGTACTTTGATTTTCATTTTCTATTGATTCAAGCAACTTTCGCCCAAAACTCTCAATCTCTTTCGCTGTTATTTCTTTAATTTCTATAGATTTTTTATTAATCTCCACCCTTTGAGTATCAGTGAAATACTCAGGCAGGCGGCATTTTAGGATAAATTTCAATAATGCCTCATTAGGTAATGCTTTTTTATATTTAATTTGTTTATTCCCAGGCACTTCCCGCATTACAGGATTACCCGCTTTATCATAGCCAGCGGGTACTCTAAGATAGTTTTGATAAGATTCTTGATAGTCGTAACCCATAGCCGCCTTTACAGCAGCAGCAATAAGGGATATATCAGCTCTCTGCCTGGCCATTTCCACAAATTCTTCCACGGTGGAACACTCCTTTTTGAGGCCTTCCAGCCATTTAAGGGAGTCCTCTCCCAATACACCGATGATAACCCCAATATCTGAGATATTTTGATTATTTTCAAGTAAATCTTTAGCAACCAATGTTAAAGCCGCCCCAATATCTTTTTTTGGTCTTGCCATTATGTGCCCCTATATATATTATATATATATATACTACGTAGTATATATATTATATGTACTTAGTACTATATTGTATATTTTATTTACTTACAGTAATATATAATATAGCGCCGTAAAAACTACGGCTTATTAGGGAAATATACCTTACAGTAGCCAGGGCATAAAAAACAATGCCCCTCCCTATATAAGCCCAAAAGTGACGGGCTTTTGCTAAATAAAATTTTACAAAAACGGACTATTGTTACATAAGTACTTAACTAACAAGTAAATAAAAATTTTAAAAAAATTTTATTTTTTTCACAGTACAATATTATTGGACGTATAAATAGCGCTATTCATATGACTATGTTATAGCAGTAGCGGGATTTTAATTATATTTTATTTGTACAGTCTATCCCCTAAAAATTGCTATATGTAAGTCCAATAATGCAATAGTATTTTGTACAAATTATTTGTATAATCTTTTTATGAAATCGGACGTTACATAAATAAGTATAGGGTGGTTATGGCCGAAGAACATAGTGGCTGTTTTTTTGAAAAATATGCTTGGAGATTTTGGTGTCTATTCACCTCCCCTACGCCTTCCTCTATGCGGACGCTACCTACCCCACGCGTGCGTGTTCGTTAACTATCTAACAAACATATCAGAATGTTATCTTGTTCGTTAGTTATTGAACTAACATAAGGCTCCCTTATTATAGTCCGATATAAAGTTAGTTAGTTACTTAACAGATACCGATTATGCGGGGTTTAAGGGTGGTATGGATACACTCATATCGTATCAATTATAACGATTGTATCAAATACTGCTTCCCCATCGCTTCCTTCCTTATATATAGCAATACCTTGTTCACTAACTATCTAACTTTTTAATAAGTTAGGCAAAAATAAATTTTTATTTTTTATTTGCATATTCCTTTTTATGTGTTATACTTTATGCAGAAGGTTAAGCAAAAGAAAATGATAAAAGGATATGAAAATGAAAAGATTACTAAATAAGATAATGCCAGATTTATGGGAAATATTTGTTATCACCATCTTAACATACTTGGCATTATGTATTGGCTAAAATAAATTTGAGAAATAATTTGCATATTTGAAAAGATATGATATACTTTATATAAGGATATTCGCTATTCGCTGGTTTGTATAACAGCAATAGAGTAAAGGACTGACAAGTAAAAGAGTGCCAGCTAAAAGGATATTAAAAGGCAAAACAACCAATGGATTGTAACTGATTTTATGAGGGTTTATATTATGGCAAAAGGTAAGAAGAAAACAGACCGTGGCACCGTCAAATCTATTGATGTTGTCAAAAACAAGTGTACTGTTCACAGCATTGACTACGACGCCACTAAAACCGTATGGAGTAACGGCGACACAGTTATCAGCCCGCCACGTTGCCCAAAGTGCCAGACAGTATGCTTGACCAACGCGCGGGTCAACAAGACGCTAAAGGATTTGTCTTTGCTTGGCAATTTAACGGCAAGGTTGGCAGACGACCAGAGACAAGCGGTGCTGCAAGCTGTCGGCAATGCGTTCCAAAGCCTCATGGACAGATACGCCGGTACCACTATACAGAACAGCGCTTTCGATATTAGTAAGATATAACAGCGGTCGAGATTATGCTATATCGTGTCGGTATAGCATAAACTCGAATACTGTTGAGCTCGAATACTGTTAAGACGAAAGGATATATAATGGCAAAACTTGACGATATAGATAGGCAGGCCGAACGCGAGGGTATTGCATTAAAAAAACAGGGTAGATATACGCAAAGTAAGTATCGTTATCTGCGGGAACAGTTAAGCGATTATAACACCGAGGAACTAAACAAAATATTCAAGAAATGAGGATTATATGTTTAACCTTGCAGGCATTAAAAGGTATAAATGTCGATGGTACGGCTTGAGCTTTACCAAACGCGGCCGTCGGCATTACGATAAGAAACGATGTATATTGCACGCAATAGATATGAAAGGCGTTAAGGTAAAAGCAATAGAATTGTTTGGCAGAGCACCAGATTGTATCCAGAGGATATAAGAGGATATAATATGCGTAAATTACAAAGTAATTTCTGGAAAGTAATTTCTGGATTGTATTATAAGGATATAAAATGTTTGATATAATAAAAGCAGTGCAAGCTATGAAACAATTAGAGCATGATAAAGTGCACGGCTTGCCAAAAAGACGTAAATCTTGTAATCCGCCTATTAAACATATAGACGGTTCAATATATGAGAAACAAGCAGTACAAGAAGGTATAGCAATATCACGTAGCTACAAATCCAGAACAATAGACTTTGGTAGGCGCTTACGAAAATCACTTGGCCAAATACACCATCCTGGCGGCGAAACGAGCAGTAGATTGTAATATAATTGGCTTTAACATTGGTTGTAAAGATTGGAGGATACTAAAATGTTATCACCCAAAAGGCTTATTGAAAAGAAAAGAGCAAGACTATATCGGTTATTTTATCAAGGTAGGCTAACTTGGAGAACTGTACAAGAACAACTAATACAGTATGCTCGTATTGTGGGCAAAGTTTTGGGGAATTAAAAATGGAAACTCAAATTGTACAAATTGCACATCCAATAATTACAGGTGCTTGGTTGGCCATTGGCTTTGCTCTGTCAGGGCTACTACTTATGGTATCTCTGTTTTTGGCTGCCTCTGTTGCCAAAACCCTGTTGCAGAGAAAAATAAATAAGCTAACAGGAAAGGGGAAGAAACGGAGATAAATAATGAACAGACTACAATTTGCAGCACGAAATAAGCAAGTACCGCATGAAACCAAACAGCATAAGAAGGCTAAACGGTGGTATGAAAAAGGATGTTCTTTTTGTGGTTATCGAAATAATTGTAACTTAGAACAAAAGAAAACAAAATGTCAATACTGTAAAAATATTTATTAGTTTATGCTGAAAGGGTACATTATGGCAAAGAAAGAGTCTGAGTTTGGCTGTGGGCTAACTTATTGTATCGGTTTGTTCTTAGCACATTCCGAAAGGGAGTTTTTCAACACTGGCACAAACAGAGATTATTCACTATGGTTTAATGGTGCGAGTGACTACTTATACGAATTAGATTTGTCCAAAGTTAAGAACATATCTTTAAGAAACCAACTAAATAAGTGGCGAACCAAAGTAATTCATTGGGGACATGGGGCCTCTGAACCATTTGCCACAGACGAAGATTTTAACTGGGCGATACAGCAGGCTAAGGATTTCCTATTAGAAATAGATATTAATATAATTGGAGTTGAAGCCATAAAAGGTCAATGGGAATAGATTATCAAGGGAGATATAATATGAGCAATAACGTGCTTAGTGCCGTGTTAAATGGCGAACTTTGTAAAGAGTGCAGAAAGCATAATTACGCAGCATTTAGAGATTTCAAAAGACCGCGTAAAGATTGTCCAGATACGAAATGTCCACTATATAAATTTCGGAGGAAAAAGTAAAATGTTTTATAAAGTAACTTTTCCAGCAGTAGTGTTTGTTAGTGCAAAAACCCCCGCCGAAGCGAAAAAGCTTGGAGCAGACAAGGCAGGATGGGACTATTTTACAACATATTCCCCAGATGATTGCTTAAAAATTGAAACAACAGTGGCCGTTGAACATTGTCGAAAATGTGGGGCAATAATACCAGCAAAGCAAGGGTTATGTTTTTCTTGTGTAAAATAAGTTATGGGGGAGGGGCACTAAAAATGAACAATAATGATTTACAATTTACCCCATTATCCTCAATAGATATATTAACCCATTTATTTGATTATTTTGA
>Ga0209636_10001928_pt1 | contig 21035 bp, 22 predicted proteins | sample DeeMarSWOR152_54_FD_187464 | JGI IMG/M metagenome (GOLD analysis project Ga0209636, IMG submission 187464) | Marine sediment microbial communities from White Oak River estuary, North Carolina - WOR-1-52-54 (SPAdes) (version 2) | ecosystem: Environmental > Aquatic > Marine > Intertidal zone >...
CGTCTGCTAAATCGGGTAAATATTTTTCCTTTTGCTGTTGATTACCACTGATGACAATTGGAAACGTGCCTAAAGCCGAAGCTGCTACGGCAAGTGCTATTCCTCCACAAGCTCTTGATAGTTCCTCTGTTACTATCGTTAGGTCAGTGACCCCTCCGCCCATGCCACCATATTCTTCGTCAATCCAGATCCTAAAAAAGTCCAGTTCAGCAAATAGTTTAACTAAATCCCAGGGAAAATCACCAGTTTGATCATATTGAGCTGCCACAGGTTTTAATTTTTCCTCAGCTACTTTTCGAGCTAATTTCTGAAGTTCTTTTTGTTCTTCAGTTAGAAAATATTCCATAATTTTGCCTCCTGGTGGTCAAAGAATGTTTAATTTTTTTAGTGCGTTTTTTGCAGATATCTGCTCCGCCTTTTTTTTGCTATTTCCCTTTCCCATTCCTAACACTTCATGGTTAATTAATACTTCAATGGTAAAGAGCTTATCATGGTCTGGGCCTTCCTCCTCGCGGACAACATATTGAGGAAGTCCCAGGTTTTTGCTCTGGGAATATTCCAGGAGCATACTTTTAAAATTTTTATACTGTTCTTCTGATATAATCTGATCCGTTCGAACTAACAATTTTTTATGAATAAAATCGATAACTGTATCTAAACCGCCATCAAGATAGATTGCACCGATTACTGCTTCAAAAGCATCAGCCACTATTGAAGTTCGATTTCTACCGCCGGCCTTTTCTTCAGCCTCATTCAATAAAATAAATCCTCCAATCCCAATTTGTCTGGCAACACGGGCTAGAATTTTACGGCTAACCATTAGGGACTTTATAGCGGTCAATTCCCCTTCTTCTTTGGTGGGAAATCTTGTGTATAAAAATTCGGTTACCACCATACCAAGAACAGAATCGCCTAATAATTCTAAACGTTCATTGGATAACAGCCGACATTCATTGGTAACTGAAAGAAATGATCGATGCTTTAACGCTTGAGTAATTAAAGCTTTGTCATGAAAGTTATAATTAAGTTTAACTTCTATTCGATTTATATCTTTCTCAGACAGGTAATTGTCTTTGGGATGCTGTCGAAGTATCTTTGCAAATAATGTAGAAATCCTCGTTAGCATAAAACTATCAGAGTTGAATCCTATTTTGAATTGGATATTTTTTTACTACCAGACAAACATTATGACCACCAAACCCAAAGGAATTAGAAATTGCAATATCCACAGTTTTATCAACGGCTGTGTTCGGCGTATAATTCAAATCACAATCTGGATCTGACGTCTCATAATTAATTGTAGGGTGAATTTTATTAAATTTTAAGGTTAACAACGTAGCAATTAGCTCCAAACTACCGGAAGCCCCCAATAGATGTCCGATCATAGATTTAGTGGAGCTGATTGGAATCTGATAGGCACGTTGTCCAAATAGGTTTTTTATGGCTAATGTCTCGACCTTATCATTATATGGAGTCGAAGTTCCGTGAGCGTTAATATAATCCACTTCATCGATTGAAACACCGGCGTCCTCAAGTGCTAGTTTCATTGCGCGTGTGGCACCACTGCCATCAGGGGTAGGCGCCGTAATATGATAAGCATCTGCGGTGTAGCCAACGCCTTTAATTTCACCATAAATCTTTGTGTTTCGTTTAATTGCATGTTGTTCAGATTCAAGAATGAGGATACCAGCCCCTTCGCCTACAACAAAACCATCACGGTCAGCATCGAACGGTCGGCTGGCTTTCTGCGGTTGGTTGTTTCTCGTGGATAGCGCCTTCATGGCATTAAAGCCTCCAACTCCCATTGGCGTTACCGTCGCCTCAGAACCTCCTGCTATCATCACATCAGCTTCACCATATTGGATAGTACGGAATGCATTTCCAATTGCATGGGAACTGGAAGCACAAGCCGATATGGTTGAGTAATTTGGTCCTTTGAAACCAAAACGAATGCTAATATACCCGGGCGCTATATCAGGAATCATCATCGGAATAAAGAATGGGCTGATTTTTCTTGGACCTTTATCGAAATAATTTCGATATTCACGCTCAAAGGTGTCCATGCCGCCGATACCCGAACCAATAATCACTCCAATTCTTTCCAAAGCTTCTTTCTCTAATTTCAATCCCGAATCATCAATAGCAAATTGAGATGCAATGACTGCATATTGAGTGAACGTGTCCATGCGCCGGGCTTCTTTGCGATCCAGATAATTGTTAGCATCAAAATTTTTGACCTCGGCTGCAAACTTTGTTTCGAATTCACCCGTATCAAAACTTTTAATATAGTCAACACCACTTTTGCCATTAACTAACGCCTGCCAATAATCTTCTGCGGTTACCCCTAGGGGACTGATCAAGCCAATTCCAGTTACTACAACTCTTCTTTTCATAGAAAGTTATCCCCTGAAAAAAATAATCTCATTCTTAAATCTACTCCACGGCAACTAACATTCCACCTTACTTTTAAGTTTTGCTATCATTGCAAGTCACTCATGGCCTTTTGTCATTATGACTGAAATGGACTCAGACCTCGAAGTTTCATTTCAGTTATAATGATATTACTTATAGGCAGCTTCTAAGGGACGATAAGTGACCGTCACCTCATAGGTGACGATCACTTTTAGTCGTTTCTTCCTGATAAAACGACATTTGTCGTTGGTAGCTTCTAGTGACAGTATTTCGGTGTTAGTTTTCAAACATAATAATATAATTGGGCTTTACTCTGCCCCTTTGTTTTTTAAGTATTCAATGGCTGAACCTACAGTGGTAATTTTTTCGGCATCTTCGTCTGGAATCTCAATTTTAAACTCGTCTTCGAATGCCATAACCAGTTCGACCGTATCCAAGGAATCTGCTCCCAAATCTTCAATGAAATGAGCTTCATGTGTTACCTCACTGGGATCGACACCTAACTGATCCACAATAATATCCTTTACTCTGTCTTCTAAAGCCATGAATTTTTCACCTCCTATTCTACGTGATTTTAATTGTTTCCAAGTATAATGTACGGTACTTATTTTCAATTTTTAGTTGATACTATTTCATAATTACTATTTTTTAATCACATTACCATTCCACCATCAATATGGATCACCTGACCGGTAATATAGTCCGCGGCGGGTGATACCAGAAAACTAACAACATTAGCCACATCTTCAGGTTGGCCAGGGCGTTTCAGGGGAATGAGGTTTGTAAAGGCTTCTTTTACACTATCAGATAAATTTTTCGTCATTTCAGTCTCAATATATCCAGGGGCGATTGCGTTCACAGTAATATTTCTGGCTGCTAATTCTTTGGCAGCACTTTTAGTTAGACTGATAACACCACCCTTAGAAGCAGCATAATTTGCTTGTCCAACATTGCCCATTACCCCGACGACAGAAGAGATATTTACAATTTTACCACTCCGCTGCTTAATCATAATTTTGGCAGCAGCTTTTAAACAGTTAAAACACCCTTTCAGGTTAACTGCAATCACAGCATCCCAATCATTCTCTTGCATACGGATGAGCAAATTATCTCGAGTAATCCCGGCATTATTAACCAGTACATTTACCCGCCCAAAAGCCTTCATCGTTTCATCAAATAGATGTGCGACTTCACCCGCATTTGTGACATCGACTTTAATACCGAGCGCCTTAATTCCAAGCTGTTCAATTTCTTTAACCGTTGCGTTTATCGTGTCGTCATCGATATCACAAACGATAATGTTCATTTTTTCCTGAGCTAATTTCAGTGCGATAGCTTTGCCAATCCCTCGTCCAGAACCTGTGACGATTGCAACTTTGTTTTCCATTTCTTCCTCCCCGAATAACCGGAATTTTGGTTATTTTTAATTGTTACTATCCAATAATTTCTTCTATTTTTCCTCTTGTCTTAACCGGATAGTCACGATTGATTCTTTTTCCCAGACCAGCTAACACATTTCCGGGACCGACTTCATAGAAGTCAGTCGCACCGTCTGAAATCATATTTTCAATCGTTGCTACCCATTTTACCGGATGAGTCAACTGCTTATATAATAACTCCCGGATTTCATCCGCAGCCTTCACAGGTTTTGCCGTGACGTTAGCGTAAACTGGAAATTTAGCGGTCTGGATATTTATCTCCTGTAAAGCAGTCTTTAGCTCTTCCTGGGCACTTTCCATTAATGGGGAATGGAAAGCTCCACTGACCACCAATGGAGTCACCTTTTTAGCCCCTTTTTGTTTTGACAATTCGGAAGCTCGTGCAACTCCCTGGTAAGAACCGGATATGGCAACTTGATGTGGTGAATTAAAATTCGCAGCCTGAACAATACCAGCCGATGACGCTTGTTTACAGATTTCGATAACTTCGTCTCCAGATAATCCAATTATGGCTGCCATGGTGCCCGGTTGTTTTTCGCCAGCATATTGCATCAATTCTCCGCGTTTTTTCACCACGTGTAATCCATCTTCAAAGCTGATCGCCTGCGCCGCTACCAATGCAGAATACTCTCCCAAGCTATGTCCGGCTGCCATTTCGGGAACAATATTTTTTTGAGCTAATAATTGAGTAACAATTACACTATGTACAAAAATGGCCGGTTGAGTAATATGAGTCTGTTTTAATTCTTCCTCAGGACCTTCAAAACAAACTGATTTCAGATCATAGCCTAAAAGTTCATTCGCTTTATCAAAAATATCTTTTACCCAGGGAAATTTATCATATAAATCTTTTCCCATTCCCACATATTGAGACGCCTGTCCTGGATATAGAAACGCCAGTTTAGCCATTACCTTTCCTGCCACTTTTTGCTGATATTTTGAACTGCTTTCTGATATAATTTTTTCTTTGGATTTATTAACGAAGCTTTTTTATAGTAAATTTCAGCAGATTCATAATCTCCCTGCGCTTCAGCAGCAACACCAAGATTATAATAAATTTTTGCATCTGTTGGAAATGTTTGCTGAGCTTCGTTCCAGAATTCCTGTGCCCGTTTCCAGCGAGCGGCTTTGGCATAAACTGCTCCGCTATCAACTAAAGCGGTTCCTGTTTCGATCACTCTTTTTACATGAATCGTTTTGGGTTCTATTTGACTGAGAAATCGATTTACAATATTCAGCGCAAGGGTTCTTTTGATTTCATCGTTGACTGGAACCATTTGTTCTTCTTCTTTAATAATTTTACCGCTCGAATAATTTTCAATTAATTCTTGAGAAAAAATCGATGTCCCTTTTTCAAAATCGATCAACTGAAAACTTACATTCATCTTAGCCTTTCGTATGCGAAAATGTTGATCCACGGTCTGGATTTTGTATTTTTTCTTTTTTATTTTTTCACCCGTCGAATTTATCTCCTCAATGATTTGTCCATTTTCATCTCGTTCATATTCTCCTGTCCAGATCCTCTTTTCAACTTTCTCGACACCCTGTTCTTCTGGCAGTATTTCAAAATTGTTAAATTCCGAAAAAATAATCCCATCCACGGTCAATAATTTAGCCAATTGGCTGAGCGAATCAGGCTGCTTGATCTTTTCATAGGTCAATTGATTCTGGTCTAATGCTGCACTGAATTTATTTCTGTCGAATAAAAAAAAGTAATCTTTTTGTTTCAGCAACGAGGTTAGAAAATTACAAATTATGGTTGCGTCATTAGAACCCTCGCAAGGTGCAATTACCAATCGCCTTATTCCGATTAATCGTTCATCTGCTGGCTGTTGAAATCGGAGTCTACTCCCGGATGAACAAGTAAAAAAATTAACAAAGAACAAAGGAATTGTAATCCAAACTATCTTTTTCCACATTTCACACCAACCCTTCAACATGAATTCAATTGACGTAAATTTCGATACTGAGAAAGTGATCTTTGACTATTAAGCCGATTATTACAATCTTAGTATAACCGCGCCCGTTGTAAATCCTCCACCAAAACTGACCAATAAACAATAATCATAACGCTTTAATCGCCCCTGTTCCGTTGCTTCTGTGAGCGCAATTGGAATAGAAGCCGCTGATGTATTGCCATATCTATCAACATTGACAAATACTTTTTCCATGGGAAGTTTAATACGTTTCGCGGTAGCTTGAATGATCCGAATATTGGCTTGATGGGGAATTAGTAGCGCTAATTGATTTGACTTCATCCCTGCCATTTTTAGGACTTCTACTGCTGCATCACCCATCGCTTTAACAGCAGCTTTAAAAACCTCAGGTCCTTCCATTCTAAGGTAATGGAGACGATGATCAATCGTCTCATGACTGGCAGGATGCCGGCTTCCTCCCCCCGGCATATACAACAGGTCGGTTAATCGACCATCACTTTTTATGTAAGTTCTAATAATACCTCGTGAACCATCAGAAGGTTGCACGATAGCTGCTCCGGCTCCATCACCAAATAAAACACATGTTCGTCGGTCAGTGTAATCGGTAATTTTGCTCAGTATCTCAGCACCTATCACCAGGATATTTTTATAAGCCCCAGTGGCGATAAAATTGTTAGCCAACGTCAATCCATAGAGGAAACCAGAACAAGCAGCACTAATATCAAATGCTGCGGCTCTTGTAGCACCAAGATTTTTCTGAACAAAACAAGCTGTTGATGGAAAAGGTGTATCACCTGTAACCGTTGCAACAATAATAATATCTAAATCTTTTGCTTTAATGCCTGCCATAGCCATAGCTTTTTTGGCAGCTTCAGTACTGAGATCGGAAGTGGCCATTGAATCATCACATATATGGCGTTCTGACATTCCGGTCCGCGCCTTAATCCACTCCTCACTCGTGTCCACGATCCTTTCTAGGTCAGCGTTCGTTAGTATCTTCTCAGGAACTGCAAACCCTAAACCCGTAATCATCGATTTGCAACTATTTTCCAATTTCTTCCCTTCTTCTCTTTCAGTTCACCGATTCTTTCTCTGTGATCACTGGCAATTACTATTAGATTGCTATCGCTGTTTTAAAATTTAGTTCTTGTTCAATTTTATCATTTACATGTTCTTTGATAATTTTTTCCGCTTCAAAAATCGCATTTCGAATTGCCTTTGGTGACGATCCTCCATGACAGATAATAACGACACCATTCACACCTAATAGTGGAACTCCACCATATTCTGCGTAATCGAAAGTTTTCTTCAAGCGACGAAAAGCAGGTCGAAGCAAATAAGCGCCGATATTATATTGCAAACGTTTACCAATACGACGCCTCAAATTAGATGAATACACACTATTGAACGATTCCGCAAACTTTAAAATGATATTACCAACAAAACCATCACAAACGACAACATCAGCTTTATCCCGAAGAATTGCACCACCTTCGAGATTTCCAATGAAATTTAATTTACTCTTTTCAAAATAATCATAAGTGAGTTGAACCTGTTCATTGCCTTTGCCTTTTTCGGTACCGACATTTAGTAATCCAACTCGTGGCTTTGTTATCCCAAACAATTTGCTCATAAAAATACTACCCATTATTCCAAATTCAAATAATTGTTGAGGCTTACAATCCACATTGGTACCAGCATCAATTAAAAGAGTCGCGCTTCTACCATTTGGAAGCAATGAACCGATTGCTGGTCGATTGACCCCCTTTATTTTTCGCAATTGAAATAGAGCAGAGGCTAATATCGCACCGGTGTTTCCGGCACTCACCACCGCATCAACAATCCCTTCCTTATGGAGCTGCATAGCAACTGTTATTGATGAATCTCTTTTTTTCTTTAAAGCCATTGCCGGGCTATCGTTCATCTCGATTTGTTGCGATGCATGATGAACGGATAGAGCCAATTCATTAATTCGAAAATGCCGTGCCAGCTCATCATTTAATTTATTTTTGTCACCAACTAACACGATTTCGATACGACCTTTTGCCAGACGAGCTGCAGATATGGCTCCAGACACGTTCTGTCGTGGAGCGTAATCACCGCCCATTGCATCAACTGCAATCTTCATGGTTCATTCCGTTAAAATTTAACCTCTCCTGGAGTAAGAATAGATAAATGAAATTTTAGTTTATTTTTAGGATACTCAAACAGAAAGATTATAATCCTAAAGATGGTAATTTATTTTTCTCACTCCTTCAATCATACCTATTTAACTCTCTTTTGGGACAAAAATCATACGATCATTATAAAAGCCACAATTCGGACAGGCACGATGCGGCAATTTCGGTTGATTACAATTGGAACATTCAACCACATTTGGTGCTGATAGTTTCCAGTGCGTTCTTCGTTTATCTCGTCTTGATTTCGAATGTCTTCTTTTAGGCAATGCCATATTTCCCTCTCAACATTTTTAAATGTTATACATTATAAAACCAAATTCGCCCATATCGGATAAGAAAAACAAAAGGACAAATCATCACTTAACACCCAATATGAGCGGATATTTTAAAAAAATTTATTGTAAACTTTTTAATATTTCCCATCGCGGATCAATCACATCTCGCTGACAATCACATGTCTCATGATTCAAGTTAGTTCCACAATAAGGACATAGCCCCATGCAATCTTCCTTACACAGGTGCTTCATTGGTATAACTAATAAAAGATTTTCTCGTATATCCGGGCTTAAATCGATTTCTGTTACATTTTCATCGAGAAATCGATACTCGTCGTCTTCAAATCGATTTCTCGTTTGTTTTGAGTAAACAAGTCGGAAGGCAGCTTCTAAATCTTGATTAAACTCACCCAGGCAGCGATCACACGTATAATGCGCCAGAGTAAATAGAACGGCTTTAATAAAATATTTATCACTAAACTTTTGAACCTCAATATCTGCTCTGATATCATCAAGGAATAAAAATATTGTTTCTTCGTTATCATCAAAGCCTAAATCGTCGGGTTTAATCTGAAAATGTAACTTGTTTAGACCTTCATTTAATTTTACAAGATTTATCTTCATTTTTCAACCAAAATTCAAAATAAAATAAGTCAAATGTAATAATTATTTTATCAATTGTCAAGTTAAAAATTGGATTATTAATGAATGCCATTCATTTTTTTAATGAATAACAAATTGGTAGATGCCATTTTAAGGGAGGTTATTGATCTATACACCAGAGAAATTGGCCCTCCAGCCAAACGGCCATCAAGTTTTTGGAATTTTATATATTTTAAACAACCATTTGAAACAAAAGATTAGGAATTTAATATTTTTTTTCTTATATTTAACAGAAATACAAAAACAAGAAAAATAAATTTAGGAGATCATGATGAAGCGATTCTTAATTCTTTCTATCATGTTAGCTTTATTTATTTTTGCATGTGGGAAAAAGAGTGAAATTGTCAAGCTCAAAAAAGACACACCAGCCTATCAATTGGCAAAAGAGCTGTCGAGTAAATTGCCCTACCTCGATCCTGATCAAAACAATCCTCTGGTCACCACAAAAGAATTTACCGTTACAACTGGTGAGGTTATTCAATCCATCCATGACAAATCAGGCAATCGAGCCACTCAACTGAAAACGATGGATCCAAATCGATTAAAAGGGATAATATTACAAACCACTCAACGGATGGTTGAACAAAAGCTGGTACTAAAAGAAGCGAACAAAGCTAAATTTGAAGTTCCACAGGCAGTACTCGACAGTCTTCTAAATTTACAGTATAGTCATGCTGGTGGTCAGGAAAAGTTTGTGGAAATGGTGCAAAAAAGTGGTGCGAATATTGAGGCTGTAACAAAAGATATGCGCAATTTCTACATATTTGATCGTTACCTGGAGGAAACTCTTGCTAACCAGATCGATGTATCTGAAGAAGAAGTCGCTTCGGTTAGACATATTCTGTTAATGATCCAGGGAAAAAGCGATGCTGAAAAGGAGGAAATCCATAAGAAAATGGAAGGTATTTTAAATCGTGCAAAAGCAGGTGAGGATTTTGCTGAGCTGGCAAAGGAATATACTGAGGATCCTGGCTCAAAAAATAATGGTGGTTTATACGAAAATTTTCCAAAAGGTCAGATGGTAAAACCATTTGAGGACGCTGCCTTCTCCGTTCCTGTCGGTGAAATTAGTGATATAGTCGAAACACGCTATGGTTATCATATTCTTAAAGTTGTTGCTAGAAACAAAATCAAATCGCTTGAAGAACCCAATCCTGAATTAGAAAAACAACTCAAATCGAGAATGAAACAACAGGCTTATCAGGAATATTTAAAAAAGTTGAAAGAAGAGCAAGAGTATAAGGAAATTACTTTTTAAATCAGATGGAGTATTGGATTAATGGAGTAATGGATTTTTGGAGTATACTAAAATCTAAGTAGTTTTAGACTGATTCCATCGCTCTGAGCGATGGAATCAGTTTGTTTTTATTTCACAATCACTTTGATCTTAGTTTAATTAATTTGAATGAATTATGATAATAACTTCAATACTTCATTGTAAAATAACAACCAACTTTAATTTCTCACTCTAATATTACCTTTAACAGAGAACAGGGCTTAAAACTCCAGATGTTCTGTCCGCTGGATAATTTCATCCTGCAGCGCTTTTCCCAGATCAACAAAATAATCGCTGTAGCCAGCCACTCGTACGATTAAATCCCGGTACTTTTCAGGATGCTGCTGTGCCTCTCGAAGGATTTTAGCGGTCACAACATTCAATTGAACATGATGTCCGTCGAGTCTGAAATAGGTACGGACCAGTTGGGCTAATTTTGAAATACCAGCCTCTCCCTCAAGTACATGCGGAGTAAATTTCATATTCAAAAGCGTCCCACCCGTTCGAATATGATCCATTTTTGAAACGGATTTAATAACTGCCGTTGGACCTTTTTTATCCGCTCCTTGAACCGGTGAAATCCCTTCCGAAAGCGGTTCCCCTGCTTTTCTTCCATCCGCTGTAGCGCCAATAACTGAACCGAAATAAACATGAACCGTAGTCGGTAACAGGTTGATGCGATAATGCCCACCTTTGGTATTTTTCCTGCCATTCACTGCTGCATAATATGCTTCAAAAATTTCTTGCATGATTGAATCGGCGTAATCATCGTCATTACCGTATTTCGGTGTGTTATTGATTAACATTTGACGGAGTTTCTCATGGCCTTCAAAATTATTACTCAGTGTATCGAGAAACTCCTTCATATTGAATCGTTTTTTTTCAAAAATATTGTATTTTATCGCCGTCATCGTATCGGTCATCGTTCCCAAACCAACACCCTGAATATAGGTCGTATTATATCGTGCTCCTCCATCGTGATAGTCCTTTCCAGTTTGAATACAATCATCAATAAATAAAGAAAGGAATGGCACCGGCATGTATTCGGCATATATTCTCTCAATGATATTGTTCCCTGCTACTTTAATATCAATGAAATGATGGAGCTGTTTTTTAAAGGCAGAAAAACAATCATCAAAAGACTTGAATTTTGTTGGATCTCCAGTTTTGCTGCCGATCCGTTTACCAGTGCTCGGATCGACGCCATTGTTTAGAGTAATTTCGAGAACTTTGGTCAGATTGAAATATCCAGTCAGGTTATAATTCTCTTTGCCAAATGCTCCAGTTTCCACACAGCCGCTGGTACCGCCGTTGCGGGCATCTTCAACAGATTTGCCCTGACCAATTAGTTCTTGAACTACGACATCAGTATTAAAAATTGATGGCTGGCCAAAACCATTTCGTACTACCTGCAAAGCTCTTTTGAGAAAGCTATCCGGTGATTTTTTGCTAATTTGCACGGATGGACTGGGCTGAATTAGTCGCATCTCCTCGATCACGTCAAGAATCAGGTATGAGAGTTCATTGACAGCATCAGATCCATCAGGTTTGAGGCCACCGGTATTGATCTGGGCGAAATCGGTATATGTGGCGCTTTCTTCGGCGGTTACACCGACTTTTGGCGGTGCTGGTTGGTTGTTGAATTTTATCCAAAATGCTTGCAACAACTCTTTTGCCTGCTCTTTGGTCAAATTACCATCCTCGATTCCCTGTTTGTAAAAAGGAAAAAGATGCTGATCCAGCTTGCCAGGATTGAATGCATCCCAAGGATTCAATTCTGTGATGACGCCGAGATGAACAAACCAGTAGTATTGCAACGCCTCCCAAAAATTACGCGGTGGATTTGCAGGAACGCGATAACAAATTTCGGCGATCCGTTCCAGTTCTTGCTTCCGTTGTAGATCGCTTTCCTGCTGCGCCAGTTCGATCGCCTTTTGGGCATGGCGCTTCCCCAAAATGATTATAGTATCAGCAGCGATATCCATCGCTCTAAGTTGTTCTCTTTTTTTATAAGCATCAGGATCGTTTAGAAAATCCAGTTTTTGAATGCTCCTTTTAATATCCTTTTTGAAATCGAGCATTCCTTTGTGATAAATTTTATCATCCAAAACCGTATGACCGGGCGCCCGTTGTTCCATAAACTCTGTAAAAATTCCAGCTTCATAAGCGGCTTGCCATTCTTTCGACATCTCCCCAAATATTTTCTCTCTAATTGTTTTACCTTTCCAGAATGGAATAATAACCTTTTTATAAATTTGCTTCGTTTGCTCACTGACTTTATAGGGAATCTTTTTTCGAGAATCTAATATCTCCAAATCTTTAATTGAGTGTGTGGTCAACTCCGGGTATGTGGGAACAGCTTTTGGCCCCGGTCCTCTTTCGCCTACGATGATCTCACCTTCATTGATACAGATTGTTTTATTTTCAAGAATGTGTTTGAATGCAAGCGCTCTTTTGATCGGAGGTGACAAATTGCTCGTTATATTGCTCAAATAGAATTCGGTAATCAATAAGGCTCGTTCAGGCGTAATATATGGGACTGCATTGATGCTTTGTTCCCGAAGTTTTTTGATTCTGTCGGTCAAAATATTCACCCTTTCGAAAAATAAATTAAAAATTTAAACTCTATATCATTAAGTTAAGCTACCGATTCCATCCACCTGAGGCGGATGGAATCGGTAAATAATTCCTTATCTTAATGAAATTGAATTTAAACTAAAAATAAAATTCATCTAACCAGCAATAGTTTACCGATCTTGACTTCATCTTGCTCAAGGCGAATTTGATAAATATATCCGCCAGAGGCAACCGGGATTCCCCGGGAGTCTGTTCCATCCCATTGAATCCGATGTTCTCCAGCGTACTGGTATGTCGACTCAACCGTTTTTATTAATTCACCCAGGATATTGTAGATCGACAGTTCGACCTGACCATCTTTGTTTAATTTGTAATAAAAGGTGGTGCTGGCATTAAACGGATTGGGATAATTGGGGTATAATTCAAAACTAGAATCTTTTTTATTAGCATCTTTATATCTGGCTAATTGTACGGAAGTGACACGAGAGGAGTCTCTCAAATAAAAAGTATAGGCTACTCCCCCTTTATCAAACCAGGCGTGGGACAGATCGCTTTTATTAAAAAGATGGCTATATCCATCCCAGCTTCGAGCCGGGTCATGAACAATCGGATCACCGCTTTCAGTGAATCCAGCCAGCATGACCAGGTGTCCACCGTAAAGCGGTTGTCCAATGGACATTCCGATTCTACCCTCATTGGCAAGAACTTCCCTGGCTTCGCTCCAGGTTCGGTAGCGGGTCACTGTGCCTTTAAGACCATATTCCGAGGCATTTTGTACAACCCGTGGCCAGACACCAAAAATTTCCCAATAGGGATCATACGTATCAAGGGTAAACTGGAGCGGATCGACTTCGATATGATAGCTGAGCAAAATCATGGCTACGGTAGTTGGTGAGCAAATTATACTTCCATACTTGCTGGATATTTGACGTTGTGCCAGAAAAGTTGTCGGTATAAAAATTGGTGCTGGATTATCAGCCATAACCGCGGAAAAATCGTAACTCCAGGTTGTCCTCTCAGCACTCACAAAAAATGAAAGCAACGAAAGTGTGGGAGAGCTAATCGCTGCTGAATCCCGTTTCATTTCCACTCTAAACTGCCATTGCGTTGTATAAGAATAGAGAACCAAAATATCAATATCAACTCGTCCTCCACCATACGATGTTTTTTTCGTACCATGCCATTGGTTTGCTTTCCAGAATCCGACATCCAACCACGGCGACCAGTCCGATTGATAGGGAACACGAACCTGAATCCGAAATGCGCCACTATCGCCTGGCACTGTACCATTCCATGACGGAAGTCCAATATCAAATGGGTGTGATGCAGTCTGCGGTTTTAAAATAATACTCCCACTAACCGCATCGTCACTGAGTTGAATGTTTAAACCATCTTCGCTCACTTTGATATTGAAAAGTGACTCAGCATAGCAAAAAAGCGAATCGCCACTTTCAATGATATAGTGCTGGTCAGGATAAGGATTTGTTTGAGCCCATCCGTTTGAAATAAAAAAATAAGAAATTATGAAGAATATGTACCAGGACCTAATCCTGCAAATGAAAATCTGTTTTGACATATTTTTTGCTTCCAGGAAAAAAATCTGATATGTCTTGTTCCAAAAACACAATATTTTCGACTCAGAAATCATTTATCACCCCCCCGAAACTGGCGGCTGTAATGTGATAACCTGCCCATCCTCTGGGTGATAGTCCAAACGTTTAAAATGTCCATCAACATAAGCAAAGGCGATCTGTTCGGCCGGGATATCGAATTTTTTTAAAATGTCTTTTAATGATAATCCAGCTTCGACTTCAATTCGTCTTGTGTATTGATCGACATCTGGTTTCAGTTTTTCTCGAAGTTTGCCACCTGATTTTAAATAAATCGTCATAATTCCTCTATCTTAATTCGTTAAACGCCAAATAACAAAATTCAAATTACAAATAAATTCCAGGCTCCAATGCCGAATTTCCAAACAAGCGCAAATCCTGATGATAAAAATAACTGGTTTGGATTTTGAAATTTATTTGAATTTTGTTATTTGTAATTTGAATATTATACTGGATTTACATTGCCTTCGGTTTCAACATTTGCCCTCTTACTTCTGGAATGCCATTAGGTAATGGTTTTCCAAGCTGATTGATCTTTTTTAAATCTTCAACAACATAGTCCAGACCTAAATCCACCAGCACCGCTTCGGTAGGATTACCATCCTTATCCCACCCTCGTGCTTCATAATATTCATCCAACATCGTATTTATTTTTTCAAGCGACAAGATTTTTCCTTTAGCAGGTCCATCGGGTATGGGTTCTTCATAATATCGAGCTGGTGGTATATCATGCTTTCTGCCCGGATCGCCGTTTCGCTGGAGAAAATGGGCACGGGTTAAGTTCCAGATTTTTTCCGATATTTTTAGCAACTCTACCTCTGTCGTATGCCAGCTGGTGATGTAATTCAGCGATTCCACATATTCTGCTGGCATAACATCCAATTCGCCCCAGAACAGCCGGCAAATACTGAGCGTATCAAATAGTGGTCGAATATGTTGAAGATATACGACAACCGGCGCTTTTCCCCTGACTTCATCCCTGCCCAATTCCATGTCGACGGTAATGGACCAACTGCGATTGTGATGGGCGCCGATATCAGCCGTCATGAAAGACAGCAGCATCGAAGGCGCCCAGCGGGATTCATAGCCACTGCTTTCAAGTCCTTTTTGCTGCATGGCAAACTTAATCGAATCTTTGCCTAATATTTCAGCGGCACCTTTCGAACCTTTGGCAAAGACTTTGCCAATGCCTTCCTGATAGGCGATCTTTTTCATGATGAACTCAAAATCGTCAATGTTGCTCCAACGTAATTCATGTCCATCAAGATCGTCTTTGGTGATGATCCCTTTTTCATAACATTCCATAGCAAAAGCGACGACACTGCCTCCGCTAATGGTGTCCATGCCCAGGTTATCACAGAGATAATTACCGTAAGCTACATCATGGATATTTGTCATAGCGCAACTGCCGCCGATCAGGGCAATGGTTTCATATTCAGGTCCTTCGATATAAACATCACCGTGTTTCGTTTTAGCGCGAGAATATTTGCCGCAATTCATCCAACAGCCAAAACAAGCTTTATCAGTGACCTTGCATTCTTCCACCAGTCGCTCGCCATCAATTGATTGCCAGTTTTCATAATATGAGGACTGAAAGTTCCTAGCTGGAAAGGAAGCCTGTTCGTTTGACCAGCCCACAAACAGCGCGGTACCATATTTCTGCCACGGCGCCATATTGGGATGGGACTTGGTTCGCTGAATAATGGCTTCGGTCTGTTTGGTTAGTGATTTTAAGTCATAAATGGGAAATGATTTCGTCCCTTTGACGGCAATCGCTTTGATTTTTTTTGAACCCATTACCGCGCCAACACCGCACCGTCCCGCATTGCGACCAAAATCGTGAGTAATACAGGCAAATACCCCCCCATTCTCGCCCGCCGGTCCAATCGTGGCAATTTCAAAATCCTCGCCCAATTCCTCTTTTAACTGCTTCTCGGTGTCAATCGAGCCTTTGCCCCATAGATTTTTGGCTGATCGCAATTCAACTTTTTCGTCTTCGATGAATAAATAGACAGGCTCTGGTGAAATGTCATCAAAAATAATTAGATCATACCCAGCAAATTTCACTTCAGGACCGAGATGTCCACCAACGCTGGAATCGGCATGACCATTGGTCGCTGGCGAGATCGCGCCGAAACCGCATTTTGATCCGGCAGCAACAAATGTCCCGGTGAAAACACTTGGCGCAATGATCAATTTGTTGTCAGGTCCCAGTGGATCTGCTGTGCGAGGCACTTCATCATATAAAATTTTCGCCACCATGCCCCGAGCGCCGAGCCATTCCCGGGCGAGGTATTCGGGAAGAGGTTGTTTATTTATATTTCCAGTTTTGAGATTGATTCGCATCATTTGTCCGGCAAAACCGTACATGGATTATCTCCTTAATTAATTTGATATCTACAACAGAAAATTCCAAATCACAAAATCCAAATGCGCCAGAGGACACATCTCCGCCAAGGCAGATGATTCCAAATAAATTTCAAACTTCAAGGATTTATGGTGATCATGATCATTCATAATGATATTTACAAGAAATTATCGTAATCGCTTCACTATCCACCTTATAAACAAGCCGATGTTCGTCATTAATTCTCCTTGACCAGTAGCCTTTCAATTCATATTTAAGTGGCTCAGGTTTCCCAATACCAGTAAATGGTTGTCGAAGTGTGTCCAGAATCAAATTAACAATCCGCTGGTAAATTTTTTTATCAGTTTTTGACCACTCAATGAAATCTTGAAAAGCACCACTTTCAAAAACGATTTTTCTCATTTTACCTCTTCTAAATCGACTGTTACAAGATTCCGATTTTGAGCGACATTCTCTATAGCTTCCATCAGCCGTTCCCGATTGGCTTTTGATTTTAAAAGATATTCAGTCTCATCTTCTTCACTTTGAATGGCTTCGGTTACAACGATCTCGATTTCTTTATTTTTAAACATCGTTTTCAATGCTTTTAAAAACCGACTATCGAGCTCATTCGCTTTTAATCTGTAAACTGAATACATGTGATTCTCCTTGTTATCCATGAAATATCTCTTTAACAGAAAATTCCAAATCTCAACATCCAATGACCAAAACCAGGAGCAGATAATTTTCAATGAGTCGGAAGATTATTAATGAAAATTTAACGTTTTGGGCATTGAAAATTGGATATTATTTGTCATTTGGATTTTGAAATTTGATTTTTTTTTGAAATTTATTCTTTTCTTCAATTTGCCCTTATAATGGCTCCAGTATTACACACCTCAACACACTTAAAGCAAAAATCACACTTAATCGGAATATTCACTTCATCATGCACAAACATCACGTCAAACGGACAGGCATTGACACAAATTAGACATCGGGTGCATTTTTCTTCGTCAATATAGTAAATTCCATTTTTTTCATAGATCGCATCTTCGGGGCAGGCTTCGGCGCATTTACCACACTGGGTGCAGACCCAGGGCCGAAAAGTACCAGGCACAGGAAATTTTGCCTCAATCCGCAGCGCTGCTTTTCGAGGATTAATTTCATCAAAATGATAGATGGTACAAATTTGGCGACACAAGCGACAGCCCGTGCAGGCTGCTTTATTGACCTTAATTCGCATCCATTGTCCTCCGCGGGAAAGAAGATCTAAGTTTAAAGTTGAAAGTTAAAAGTTTAAAGTTGATTCTGTAATAATCACATTTTGCAATTGGTATAACGCAGATTGAAAACAATTAGAGGTTAATATATTAAAACGAGGATAAAAATGCAAGGGGATTTTAAAGTGAGCTAAAGTTTAAAGTGAGCTAAGGTGATCTAAAATTATTGATTTTGATCATTTTTTTCAATTTTAGTCACTTTAGCTCACTTTGAACTCTTTACCTGACTTAATATGAAGAAAAAGATTCACGCCCTCTGGCTCCTGGCCAATTCGGATATTTTTCGGATCGACACTACAAGCTTTAGTAAGTGAAATTAATCTATCCGCACTGCGATGATTTAAGTACCAATCTCCCACAATTTCCATATAATTTTTTGTCGGGTTGTTTGGGGAAAAATTTCCGATCACGAATTCTCCTTTTTCATCAAGGAAGCACAAACAGCGTTTTAATAGACGGACAAACGTATCATCATCAAAATAATCAAATATGCCTGCTGCCCAGATTAAGCGATAGCGTTCGTTGGTTCTAAATTTAAAGGCATTGGCGTTTATAAAATTGATCTGTTCAAGATATTTGGAACACAAAGCGGAAGCATAATGGATCGCATTTTGATCGAATTCAATACAATCAAACTGGAGTGTTCCATTGGAACAATGATTCAAAAACTCAAACATATCCCTTGCAGGACCACTGGCGATATTTAATACTTTAACAGGACGCATGCCTGGCATCTCGTCATCTTCTAAATTCTTTAATAATTGATTGAAATAATCTTTTCTATTCCGGACAGCTATCGGCGCGCTCCGTGACTGGAAATATTGATCCCATTTGACTAGGCCTGGGTCACCGGTATGATGGTTTTGATAAATTCTATCGATAATCTCATAATCACCAGGATACCCATGCGGCTTATGAAAGCTAAAACCCTGCATGGTATCCAGCGAAATCGCTTTGCCGAATGTTTCACGGATGGATTTTAAATCATCTTTACCAATCATTCCACAGGTTATCTCATTATTTATGACCCGTAACCATGAATTGAATAATCGATATTCTGATGGGTCTGGTCAGCCTTTTTTGACTAATTGATGGATGAAAGAGAGGTGGTTTTGCATGGTTGTGCTTTCGTTATAAGATTTAATTTATATTATCTTATCATGTTTGGCATTAGATACCAGAACCGTACAATGCACCTGTACGTCAAGATTTTTATTTAACTGGCTGCTGGAATCCACCTGACCAAGTTTTTATATTACAGTTACTTCCATTGTACGCATCGATTCATCGATTACTAATTGTAATACTTCTATTTTAAGAACAATCCCTTTTTAACAGATAGAAAATCGACTGTTTTCATACGATATAGGTACACCCCGCTGCTGACATTTCTTCCTAAATTATCTGTGCCATCCCAAACAATTACATGATTGCCAGGCTCGAAATCTCTATCAACTAAGGTCTTAATTTCCTGCCCCAGCATGTTGTAGATTTTGATCTCTACCTTACTTGATTTGGGCAGCATAAATTCAATTTTTGTTGTAGGATTAAATGGATTTGGATAATTTTGATATAATTTATAAGATTTTGGAAAATCAATATTTGATTCTACAAATGTCGGTATTACATTTACATTCTCAGTTAGCCAATCTAAAATATTTAAGAACAAATCATCATTTGGAGAATTTTCATGTCGTATAAAATCATCATGAAAAGCATTATCTGCAATAAAAATTGCTCGTCCCTGTCCGTATTCAGATGCACACATAAAGATGAATGGTCCTGATGGCTCATTGGCGTCTTTTAATTCGTTCCAATTGACATCTCGCCAGGTTAAACTATCAGTGTAAGCTATCGCTGTGGCAGATGAATGAATATCAAAACTACCTCCCCAATTCGTTTTATAATATGGATTATGTCCAATCGAAGGATGTTCTATGAAATCAGTGACATCAAATCCACCTCGTTCTCCTGGGTAATAAATCTGTCTTTCATTGAAGGATATTCCAAAAACATTTAACAGTTGATTATTATCAGCTACTCCTGCATCACCAATAAATAACAATCCCCCGCCATCTTCTACAAATTTTTTGATACTTAATACTTCATCATTGGTGAAATTTGTACGCGCGGCTGCTATAACCAGAGCATTCGTCGAATCTAACATAGAATCTGTAATTTTTGCCCTAGTAAATCTTGAGACATTGTATTCGCCTTCCAATTTTGCTGTAAGATTCCATAATAGACCCATTCGGGATGCTCAGGCCAAACTTCTAATGCTCGTTCCCAGGATAATGTATTTCTCTCATCATGAGATTCATCGAAAAGAATTTTTGGGAATATATAACCTTTAACGGTGATATACCAGTATTTTGAAATTGTATGCCTACCGTCAGAGACATCAACTCTAACTGTGTCTATTCCAGAATCTGCTCTTGTAGTTCTTAAAGTAAATGCAGTATCTGTTGCAGATGAGTCTAATATCCCATTTATACTCCATTTAAAATACAATGGATTTTTATCTGGATCGATTGCTTCAACAGTAAAAAGTAATGGTTCACCACCAATTGTGGTAGTATCAGATTGGGGTGTATATGAAATAATCTGAGGGGCAGAAGAATTTTCTTGTAAGCTTACTATACCATAGGCTTCTAATTTTGGGATTTGGAGATTGACATAATCATTTTCATAGGATGTCGCCAATAGCTTTTGCCCCCAAAAATCTGGCGAAAGGTAAACAGCTTCCCAATTTTTGGAAGTATCAACTTGAATTTGAACAAAAAAATTTTCTTTTGGCGAAAAATGATCTGTGTTTGGATTATAATCGTAGTTTACAAGATGAAGAATTTTTGAAGAACTTTCAATTTTATCGTAAGCAAAGACTGATAGAGTATCGGCTGATAATACTTTAGTTTGAGTAAGGACAAATTTATTTATCTCATCTACAATTAGTTTTTTGGTAACAGTTCACCCCCTGTTCTTTGAAAAGATTAAGCCATCATTTCCAACTATTGCTCCTTATGATTTATCAATAAG